>Ga0194130_10006254_pt1 | contig 13890 bp, 1 predicted proteins | sample TA2KigsurfametaG_FD_160084 | JGI IMG/M metagenome (GOLD analysis project Ga0194130, IMG submission 160084) | Freshwater microbial communities from Lake Tanganyika, Tanzania - TA2015050 Kigoma 12 surface | ecosystem: Environmental > Aquatic > Freshwater > Lake | place: Tanzania: Lake Tanganyika... | reverse complement strand
CTCAACGTTGCGTCCGGGACGAGCACGCAGCTCCAGCTCGGGTTCGCCTCGATCGGCGGGGCCGCCGCGGTCACGAAGACGGGCGGCGGCACGGCGATCCTCGACGCCGTGAACACGTATGTTGGCCAGACGTCGGTTACCCAGGGCGTCCTGGCCGTCACCGGCAGCACGTCGATCTCCTCGTCGCCCTTGATCGACGTGCAGTCGGGAGCGACCCTCGACCTGGCGGCGGTGCTGGGGGGCTACACGCTGTCGTCTGGCCAGACGCTCGGCGGCTCCGGCACGATCCTGGGTTCGCTCGTCTTCGGTCGCGGCTCGACGCTCTCACCCGGCGTGGGCGGCGGACTGTCGGCATCAGCCGCGGCGATCGATCTGGCCGCGACCAGCCCCGTGTCCGTGCCGGAACCTGGCCTTACGGGTGCCGGTCTGCTCGCCGCAGCGTTGATCGCGTGCCGCAGGCTCCGCGGGGCGTGAACTGCCGGCCCTTTCAAGGGCTGCCCGCCGCGTGAAGCGTCAGAGTGACGACCGCTTCTTTCTGAGGGTCGTGTCGCCCGTGGAGCCGGATGTCGAGACGGCAAAGGCCGCGAAGGCCGCATCGGTCGGCGACAGGGCATCACCGGTGCCCGAGCCGGCCGGCGCTGCCGCGGCCTGACTCGGCACGCTGTCGCGGGAGACGTAGGCGGCGACAAAATCCGGGACGTCGAGAATGTCGAACAAGCCGTCGTAGTTGAGGTCGCCCTCGGTCCAACTGCTGCCGGCTCCCCGATTGAATCTGGCACCGGCCAGTAGGTTCGAGACGTCGAGGATGTCGACGGTTCCGTCGAGATCGGTGTCGCCCGGCACCGTGAACCGCATCGTGAAGGAGCCGTCGCCGTTGTCCTGCCAGCCGATGGCCCGCGGAGATCCGTTGCCGGCGGCGATGCCCGCCGGCCCCGAGGTGATTCCCTGGGCGCCGTTCCACGAGCCGTCGCCGAGGCCCGCGCGGAGCGAGGAGAGCAGGCCGGGCACGGTCATCCCCGATGTGACCGTCAGCGATCCGGCCCCCAGGTCGAGCAGGCCGTCGAGCTTGATGAACCCGATCTTGATGCCGGCGGTGCCCACGTCGAGCGTGGCCCGTGCGCCGGCGGCGATCTCCAGCCCGCCCGTGCCGAGGGCCGAGACGTTCTTCACGACGAGTTCGCCGGCTTCGACCGACGTGCCCTCCGTGTGGGAGTTGGCGAGCGAGAGGATCAGCTTGCCCGCGCCCTGCTTTACGATCCGCTGGTTGCCGGAACGGACGCTCGAATCGATCACGGTGGAGAGCGACGGGACGGTGAGCGTCACCGGCGTGTAGGCCGACACGGCGGTCACGGTGCTGAACATGAGGGCTGCGCCCACGTTTGGCGTCTGGCCTTTGTTCACCTGGGCGACGATCGCCGGCGTGGCGTTGTCGTAGCGGAGCGTATTGGCACCGCCGCCGCCACTCAGGCTGCCCGGGAACGTGACCGCCGGGCCCGTCATCACGAACGTGTCGTCGCCCACTCCGCCGATCACCGACTCGATCGCCGTGCCGGCGTGCGTGGCCGAGGCGCCCGGAGCGGTGACGGTGACGCTGCCGAGGCTCACGGTCAGGGCCGTCAGCACCGCCGAGAAGTCCATCGTGTCGGTGCCCTCGCCGGGGTTTTCGATGATGGTGTCGGTGCCGAAGAGGTCGAGAAAGGAGTAGGTGTCGTTGCCATAGCCGCCGGCGAGCGTGTCGCTGCCCCAGCCTCCCTTGAGCACATCGTTGCCGTAGCTGCCGGTGATCGTGTCGTCGTCGTTGCCACCGTCGAGCAGGTCGTCCTGGATCGAGCCTGCAAGCGTGTCGTTGCCCGCCCGGCCCTCGAACCACACCGGCAACCCGCCGGCCCTGAGGATGTCGTTCTTGGTGCCGCCGATCACGTGGCGGAGGTTCACCACGCCGCCGGTGCCGGTCGCCGAGCCGACGAAGCTCGCGTCGAGCGCCCCGAGGTAGCTCACCGTCAACGGGGATGTCCACGCGGAGAGGTCGAGGATGTCGAGGTCTGCAAAGCCGTAGCCGGGGATGCCGTAGCCGTCGAGGATGCCGCCGAAGGCGGCGGTGTTGGCCACGCGGAACCTGTCCACCTCGCTCGTGCCGCGGACGCGGTCGATGCCTGCTGCCATCGCCACGTTGGTCGTGGAGGTGCCGTAGGTCACGGCGATCGCGCCGGAGATCGTGGCGTCGATGCTCGAGCCGTACACGTAGGCGTAATCGAGCACGTCGGTCCCCTGCCCAGCGAACTCGACCACCGTGTCGATCGCCCCGGCGGCGTAGAAGGCGTAGGTGTCGTCGCCGAGGCCGCCGGTGAGCGCGTTAACGCCGTCGCCACCAGAGAGGATGTCGTTGTCGGCGCCGCCGGACAGCAAATCGTTGCCGCCCTCCCCGTAGAGCAAGTCGTTGCCGGAGTTGCCGGAGATCGTGTCGATGCCGGCGCCACCGAAGAAGGTGTTGGGGCCGGCGTCGCCGGTGAGCGTGTCGTCGCCGTCGCCCCCGGTGATGTCGTCGAAGCCGGCGATGCCGCCGGCCACATTCGTGGCCGAGCCCGTGGTGAGGTTGACGCTCACGGTGGCCGCCCAGGTGCTGCCGCTCGAACCGTAGGAGAGCAGGTCCTGGCCGGTGCCCGCATCGATCCGGGCCGCCGTCGAGCCGGTCTTCTTCACGTACACGATGTCGTCGCCCGCCCCGAGCCGGATCCGCTCGATCTGGTCGTTGACCCACTCCACCGCGAGCATCGGGCTCCACGAATAAATCCGCGTGCCGCTCGCCGCCGCGTCGATCGTGGCGACCAGCGACGCGGTGATCGCGGTCATGTCGAGCACGTCGTTGCCGCCGCCGCCCGCGAGCTCGACCACCCGGTCGTCGAAGGTGCCCTCGAAGACGAACGTGTCGCTGTCAACGCCGCCGGTGAGGTGGTTCGAGCCCGCCCCGCCCCGGATCGTGTCGGCGCCGGCGTTGCCGTCGATCACGTCGTCGTCCTGCCCGCCGCGGAGGTCGTCGTCGCCGGCGTTGCCCCGCAGCGTGTCGTTGCCCTTGTCGCCGAAGATCAGGTCGAGCGACGTGCCGCCGTCGAGGGTGTCGTTGCCGCCGAGGCCGCGGATTGCCGTCGTGCCGCCGAAGGCCGAGGCGTTGATCACGTTGGGCGACGCCCCGCCGGTGAGCAGGGCGGACTCGACGCCGAACACCGAGTGCCCTATTCCGAAGACCGTCACCTTGGCGGCCAGGAGCGTGATGTCGATGTCGGCCCGCACCACGAGCGTGTCGGTGCCCAGGCCGCCGTCGTAGACGTCGGCGAATGCACCCGGATTGGCAGCGAAGCCGCCGCCGAGCACCGCGTCGATCACGTAGAGCGTGTCGGCTCCCTCGTCGCCGTAGGCCAGGTCCTGGCCGGCTCCCGCCGCGAGCGTGTCGTCGCCGGCGTTGCCCCAGATGATGTCATCGCCGGCGTCGCCAAAGATCGTGTCGTCGCCCGCATTGCCCTGGAGGGTGTCGGCGCCGTCGCCGCCGGTGATGACGTCGGGCAGGGGGCCGCCGGTGATCGAATCGTTGCCGGCGCCGCCGTCGAGGCGGTTGACGGCGGAGTCGCCCCCCAGGATCAGGTCGTTTCCATCCTCCCCGAGGATCACGTCGCCCTGCTGGCCGCCGGTGATCTGGTCGTCGCCGGCCCGGCCGCGGATGAAGTCGTTGCCCCCGACGGTCTTCACGTACCAGGGCAGACCCGCGCCGTCGTCGCCATGCAGGATGTCGTTGTCGGTGCCGCAGCCGCCGTCGATTACGTCGTCGCCGTCCTCGAGCACGACCCAGTCGGGCACGTCGCCGAAGCCCACGTTCACGGTCTCGCTGCCGGTGACGCTCACCAGGAAGTCGGTGCGGCCCGTGTCGAGCACGGTGGTCGCCGGTGCCATGGCCAGGCCACCGTAGGTGAAGGCGGTCACCCCCACGAGCGTGCCGGTGCGGGTCACGCTGCCGGCCGCCGACGCGGCGAACGAGTAGAGGCCGTTGCCGGTGCCGACGGCCAGGAGATTGCCGGCGGCGTTGCGCTCCAGTCCGACGAGCAGCTCGGTGACGGTGCGGAGCTCGCGGACGAGCGACACGTTGGCGCCGAGCACGGTGGCGTCGAGCCGGATCAGCACCTGCGACGGCGCGAGCTGGACGTTCATCGTGTCGAGCTTCTGGCCCAGGCAGACGATGTAGATCTCGTTCGGTGCCACCACGACCGCGTCGCCGACCGGATAGAGCCGGGCGTTGGACGAGGTCAGCAGCGTGCCCCGCGACTCCCACGCCCCGTCCGCGATCCGGTAGAGCAGTACTTCGCCCGTTCGCGAGATGCCCAGCAGCGTGCCGGCGTCGAGCGTGTCGAGGGAGAAGAGCGGCTGCCCGCCCGGCACCTCGCCGAGGCTCACGAGGGCCCCGGTCGGCACGTCCATCCGCCACAGCCCGGGCACCGAGGGGCTGCTCGTGCCCGTCGGGATCGACATGCCCGAGAGGTAGGCCGTGTCACGGGTGGTGAAGGTCACGTCGCGAGCCACGAGCGTCTGGAAGTCGCGGATCCTCGTGGCGGCGAGCGTGGCCGTGTCGATGCTCCAGAGCGTGTTCTTGCCGAGCGTTGATGTGTGGGAGACCGCGTGCAGCCTCTCGGGCAAGAAAACGCCGCCGGGCGTCGCCTGCACCCACGGGACCACCGGCTCCTGGACCACGGTGTAGGTCGCCGCATCGACGCCGGTGAACCGGAAGGCGCCCTGCTCCGCCGGTTCCACGGTGCCGTCGCCATCGAGGTCGATCGGCGCCGTCGTGACGGTGGCGACGGTCTGGCCGCCCGCGTTCTTGAGTTTCACCACCTGGCCGTTGATGCCCGGTTCGTGGAGCGTGCGGCCGAGGTCCGTGCCGGCTTCGTCGTGCCGCCAGACGGTGCCCTGAATCGTGGCGCCGCCGGCCGTTCCGAGCGGTACCGGGGTCCACGAGGCGCTGTCGAAGAGCACCGCGGCGAGATTCGCGGTGCCGGCGACCACGAAGTCGAAGATGAAGTCGCCCCCGGCGGTGCCGTTGCCCGAGGGATACTGCGAGCCGAAGGGAAAGTTCAACGACGGGTTCGTCCAGTTGCCGTCGAGCAGGGCGTTCGTGTTGGACGTAACCGAGGTGTCGTCCACGACGAGGCGGTAGCGGCCCGCGTTGAGGGCGGTGACGCCGCTGACACTGAAGACCTGGTAGATGAAGCGATTGGCCTGCGTCGGGTCGGCACCGAGGAACGTGAGGGGGATCGCCGTGCCCAGCGAACCCGTCGGCGACACCGGCAGGAGCGTGGCACCGCTCGTGGCACTGACCCGGCCCTCGCCGATGCACGTCTCAAACGCGATCAGCGAGAACGTGCCGGCGATCGGATCCAGCTGGTCGGCCCCGTCGGGCACCGGTATCCACGTGATCGCGTTGCCCGGTTTGGCGAGCAGAACCGCATCGACCACCGGCGCCGTGGCCGGGAGGATTTCGAAGTCGTAACTCGTGCTGGACCCGCCGCTCACGAGCACGGCGTCGCGGAAGTCCGGCTGCACGTTCGCGCAGGTCGTCGCGTCGACGATCGCGACCCGGTAGGACCCCGGGAAGAGATCGGTGAAGGCGTACGTGCCGTTCGTGCCGGTGAGCACGACTGGTTCGCCCGGGTCGGCCGCGCCGTCCTGGTCTGCGTCGAGGAACACGGAGACGCCTGCCGCCGGGGCGACCTGCGAGCCCGACTTGGTCGTCACCTTGCCGCGCAGTTGGCCCGGCTTGAAGAAGCCGAGGTCCGGGGCGGCCGGCGGCGATGCTCCGCCGAGCGTGACCTCGGCAAGGACGCTGGCCCAGCCGGAGGCCGACCAGCCGGCGGGGATCGCATCGACGACGATCAGGTAGGTGCCGGCGGGCAGGCCGCTTCCCTCGGGCAGCGTGAAGCCGCCACCGGGCACCGTGGCGATCATCACGTCGGTGAAGGTCGCCTTGTCCATGATCCGGATCGTCCACGAATCGCCCGCCGGGGCGAGCGGCTCGCCGGCGTCGCGGATGCCGTCGGCGTCGAGGTCGGTGAAGATCGTGCCGCTGAGTTGGAAGGGAGCGTCGGGGTAGACCTCCGGATGAAACATCACCTCGGGGCCACAGGATCCCTCGGCGGTGACCGCGGTGAAGCCGCCATGGATCGCCGCGATCACGGGCTTGCCCTGCGCGAGGTCGTCGAGCAGGGAGGCGTAGCCCACGCCGGTGGTGCCGCCGTGGACGGTATCGGCCCCGCCGCGTGCATAGATCCGGTCGTCGCCCGGGCCCCCTTCGATGAAGTTGACGCCGTCGCCACCGTCGATCACGTCGTTCCCGTGGCCGCCGAAGATCCGGGCGTTGCCCCCCGCTGCGATCAGGCAGTCGCCGCCAGGGCCGCCGAACACGTCGTCGTCGCCCGTGCCCGACTCCACGTAGTCGCTATCGAAGCCGCCCGCGATCCAGTCCTTGCCGGCGGTGCCGTAGATCGTGTCGTTGCCGTCGCCGCCGGAGAGCCTCGACGACCAGCCGCCGCTGGTTCCGGTGGACGGCGCCGCGGCCTTGAGTTCCTCGTCGGCGGCGTAGATGGCGTCGAAGCCGGGGCCGCCGTAGATCACGTTGTAGCCGGTGCCTCCCTCGATGAGGTCGGCGTTCACGTCGATCGCGCCCGCGGTGAGGGCCCCGGCGATGTCGTCGCCCCAGATCGAGTCGTCGCCGTCGCGGCCGTAGATCTTGTCGTTGCCCTCGCCCCCCTCGAGTGCGTCGTTGCCGGCCTTGCCGTCGAGCGTGTCGTTGCCCGCCTCACCGGAGAGGAAGTCGTTGCCGACGGAGCCGACCAGCGTGTCGTTGCCCGCCCCGCCCTCAATCACGTTGAGCGTGGCCGCGGTGTCGCCGCCGCCCGATTCGTCGCCGGCGTACAGCCGATCGTCGCCATCGTCACCCCGGATGGTGTCGCTGCCGCCGTTGCCGAGGACCACGTCGTTGCCGCCGCCGCCGGAGAGCGTGTCGCCGGCTCCGCGGCCCTCGAGCCGGTCGGCGCCGGCTGAGCCGCCGGCCGCGCCGCCGTCGCCGGAGAGCGTGTTGGCGGCCGATCCGCCGATCAGCTTGTCGTTGCCGGCGCCGCCGTAGCCGTACACCGGCACGGCGACGTTCGCCGTGAAGATCACCACGTCGTTGCCGAGGCCGGCGTCGAACACGATCGCCTCCACGCCGACGGCGCTGTACGACTTGCCGTTGCCCTTCTCCGACTCGTCGATGACGCCGTTGGAGTTGCGGTCCTCCTCGGCGTAATAGGCCTTGACGATGAATCGGTTCGTCACCGAGTCGTAGTCGACCTCGAATGCCTCGTCGCCGTCGGTCGTCTCTCCCTCGAGCACTCGGCCCGCCCGCGGGCCGGCATTGAGCACCAGCGCCTGCGTCTTGCCGCCGGGAAGCGCGATGGCCGCCGTACCCGGGTTGTCGTCGTGGTCGTAGACGCCGCCCCCGATCACCTCGGCCACTACCGGCTCGGGCGGGGGGCAGGTGACGTACTCCCAATCCACCAGGTTCGCGCGGGCCAGTTCGTACGTGTCGGACCAGAGCGTCACGAACCCGAACGGCGTGGAGAACCCGACCTTGATCCAGGCGTCGAAGAACGCATCGAGCCGCCCCTCGAAGTCGAAGATGCACTCGACGCCGTTCGAGAGGTTCTTGAGGAACTCGTCGAGGTGCACTCGACCGTCGTCGTTGGGATCCTTGAGGTTGGCCCCAACGTAGCCCTCGACGCCCCCCTTCACGCCGGCCGCCGCGACGAACACGTCGACATAGGCCCCGGCGCCCACCGTGGCATCGAGCCGGATCTCGAGCGGATCATCGCCGTCGCCGGGCGTCGGGTCATCGCCGAAGAACACTCCATTGACGATCTTCTCCGGGGCAACGGTGTCGCCGGCGAGGGCCTGCCGCAGGCCGCGGGTGTCGTAGCCCATCGAGAAGTCGGTGGCGAAGGCGAGCCCGCCAAAGATCTCGGCGAACAGCGGCCCGAAGATCGGGATCGTGAGGTTGAAGGAGGCGCCTGCCAGGAGGTCGGGCATGTCCCAGTGCACGAGCATCGGGTTGCGGCCGAAGATCAGGTCGATGAGCGCCGCCGCCGGGTCGTCGAAGATGGGGAACGTGACCTTCCCCTCGGTGACCTTCGAGTAGGTGGTGCCGATGCTGCCGCCGACGTCGGTCGGCGACGCGGCGGTATCGACCCCGAGGCCTCCCGTGAGGCCCGAGATCAGGCTCTCCGCCACGGCGGAGCCCTTCGCGAACAGCTCCTCGACGTTGCCGCCGGCCGCGGCGTCACGGTCGAACTCGAGTTTGCCGAGCGAGACCTTCGCCGAGCCCGACGTGGCGGAGAGTTGATTCGCCACGTCGTTGATGATCGTCAGCAGCTCGATGAACAGGATCGCGTTGTCGTATTCGCCCTGGCTCGTGTAGCGGATGACGTCGAGCACCGTGATCGGGCCCAGGCCCGCGAACTCCGCCACGTCGGAGATGACCGGCAGCTCGCCCTTGAGCGTGTCGAGGATCGGCTCGATCGGGTCGAGGAAGTTCTCGATCCGATCGAACAGCGTGGCCACGGGGCCGGAGAGCAGGCCGCCGAGGTCGATGTAGGTGTCGGTGATCTCGAAGAAGAAGTTGTTCGCCGAGAGCGAGGCGAGCGACACGCCGATGCCCGCCGGCGTGGCGTCGCTGGTGTAGCCCATCGTCAGGGCCATGCCGATGCCCGGGCCGCCCTTGAAGATCGCCGCGGTGAGGTCCACGCCGAGTTCCGCCCGGACGGTGCCCGACACCTTCGCTCCGGAGAACAGCGCGGGGAGGTCGGCGAGGCTCGACTTCTTCGTCTCCAGGTCGAGCGCGAGCGTGGCCTCCAGTTCGCGCTTCGTGGGATCGGTGATCGGGCCCTTGGTGCGGTCCTCGAGGCTGAGCACGAGCGCCCCGAGCTGCATGCTCAGCGTTGCCGACTCGGCGAGCGCGAGGGCCACCGTTCCCGAGAGTTCGTCGCCGGCCTTCGTCTCCAGGAAGAATCCCCGGGACCGGCCGTAGCCCAGGCCCACGTGGGCGCTGAAGCTGGCGAGCAGGTCGACGCCCAGCCCACCGCGGAGTTCCAGGCCGAGGGCGTCGAGGCCGAGATCGATCGTGCCCACGTCGATGGTCGTGGTCGAGGAGCCGGAGAGAGTGATGTCGAGCACGAACTCGTCGGCGAGGTCGTCGATCAGACTGGAGAACGTGGTCTCGGACGTCTTCGAGATCTCCGTCCCGTTGACGTAGAAGGTGAAGGTGGCGGTCAGACCCGTGGCGGCCACCCGGTTCCCGAGTTCGGTGGCGAGCTTCTTCGGCGTGTCGAACGCGGCGATGGCCTGGAAGAAGTCCTCGAGATCGTTCAGGACCGCCACGCTCCCGGTGCTGATCTCCCCCAGCAGCGGAAGGTCCCGCACGAAATCGGTCTCGAATGCCGTGCGGAGCGTCTGGGTGAACAGGATCGCCCCCTCGAGCCAGCTGTCGAGGCTGAAGGCGGCGGCCGAGAAGATGTCGGCGAGGCTCTGGAACTCCGACCCCGCGTCGGGCACGAAGCCGGCGGCGACGGCGAACGGGGGCGTGACCGCCGTGTTGAGCGTGGCCGTGAGCGCCAGCGCCCCGAGGCCCTCGCCGCTCCCGGCGATCCCCATGCCCGTGATGTAGATGGGCAGGTCGGCGACGAACGCCGCGTCGGCCGTCACGGTCCCGGCGGAGTCGAGCTTGAACAGGGCCGGGCTCGCGGACGCCTGCCGTGTCAGCGAGACCGTCGCCTTCTGGGCGCCAGCGGCGCTGGAGCCCAGCGAGATGCCGGCGATGCCCCCCACGCTCGCCTTCAGGGTCAGGCCTGTGCCGTCGTCGATCCCCGCTTCGAGCGAGATCGACGACTTCGTCGGATCGAAGAACGGCGCGGCGGTCGAGAGATTGAGGCCGAATCGGCCGGCGGCGGTGCCTGCGATCGTGATCTTGAGATCGCCGGTGCCCGAAACCGTGAAGGGGGTGCCGTCGCCCAGCGACAGGGCGTCGAGGTCGACGGCGGCGGTGAAGCCCGTGTACTTGATCGTGGTGTCGAACACCAGCGCCTTCGCGCTCCCGGGCGTCACGCTGGCGAGGCTCGGCAGCGCGGTGACCGACACGCCGGATGCGGCCGGGAACAAGCCCCCGAAGAGGCCCTCGATGACGGTGCCGAAGCGGTCGAGCGCGCCGAGGTCGAGGCCGTCGAGGTCGAGGTGCGCGAGGTCGAGTCCGCCAAGCCACGCGGTGTCCTTCTTGGCGTCGAACGCGAGCAGCCGGCCGAAGGCGAGCCTGACGTCGATGATCGCTGGGTCGGCGGGGAGCGAGGCGAACACGAGGTTGGCCTCGACGGCCCAGGCCCGCAGGTCGGCGATGAAGGAGATGTCGAAGCCGTCCACGCCCGGCGTCCAGCCGTCCCATCGCACCATCAGATCGCTGAGGCTCCACGAGAGCCGCTGCAGCCGGCTGAAGCCGGGAAGACCCGAGAGCGACGCGAGCTTGGCGTCGATGGCGTCCACGAAGGCGTCGGCAAGGCCATTGAAGCTGCCTGCGGGCCAGACGCCGCTCACCGGGCGGCCGAGGATCGCCGACAGGTCGAGTTCCTGGAAGGCGGAGACCACCTGGTCGATCGCCAGCACCTGCCCGAGCGTGCGGCCGTCCCACGGGATCTGCACATCCCAGAAGGGAGCGTCCTTCAGGTAGTCGGCGAAGAGCGTGAGCATCGCGGGCAGGTCGTCGAGCGAGAGGTCGGCGAGCCCCTGCACCGCCTCCTTCATCTTGTCGCTCGTGGTGATCGCGAAGCCCCAGGGGGTGGCGGCGTCCACCGCGAGTTTGATGAAGGGCACGTCGGCCGACGCCGGCGGCGTGGCGAGCGGTGTGGCCTTGTAGTTGGCATCCACGATCCCGAGCGGTCCCGACGCCAGCGACTCCGGCCGCACCTTGATCTGGAAGATGCCGTTGACGCTCGGGGCGGTGACCTTGAAGCCCACGAAAGACCCGCCAGCGGCATCCATCTCGGCGAGCGTGATCCGCCCGTCGGCGGCCGCGCCGACACCGGGGTCGGCGAGCTTGATCGTGATGCCCGCCGATGCCGACGCCTCGCCCGCGTGGATCGCCAGGGCGAGCGGGCCGAGGGAAGCCCCCGCCTCGAGCGTCGCGGAAATCGACACCGCGGCGGTGGCCGCATCACCCGCGGCCACGTAGATCCGATCCCGGAGCGGCTGAACGGCGAGCGGTTTGCCCTCGATCGTGGCAGCGGCCGCGGGCACGGCCGAGAGGCCGAGCACGGCGGGCGCCAGCGACGACTGCACCGTCGTGGTCGTGCCCGCCATCACGGTCACCGACGGTCCCACGATCGAGAACGTGGCCTCCTTCGAGGCCGGCGTGGTGAGGTCGTTGGCCACCAGGGAGTTGCCCGCGAGCGTCACGGAGAACTTGCCGGTGGCTGCGGGAACGTTCAGCAGCGTGAGCAGGTCGGCGACCGTGGCCGTGCCCGGGAGCGAGTCGGTGCCGAGGCCCGTGAGGGTGTCGAGGTCGAAGCCGACCTTCGTGCCGTCGCGGAGCCAGAACTCGAGGTCGTTGCCGGTCACGAGGGCGTTCTTCGTGAGCCCGGCCCCGCCGTTGAGCGCCGACACGAGCGTGGCCGACGTCACGGCCGGCACGCCGGTCGCCGACTTCACCGACACGCCGGAGGTGATCGCCAGCGCGGTCGTGACGGTGACGGTCGCTGCGCCCTTGCCGGCCACGGCGAGGGGCAGGCCCGCGGGCACGATCTCGTCGGCGTCGAACGACTCAGACAGCGTCTCCGTGTGGGAAAGGGGCAGCGTCCACTGGACGGCGTCTGCGGTCGGATTCCAACGGAGGTCGAAGTCGGCCACCGGCCTGCCGAGCGCGGCGGCCAGCTTGTCGACGAGGTCGTCGGCGGTGGTGAACGCCCAGTTGCCCGCCGTGTTCTTCAGCCCCGACACGAGACTCGTGATCCGATCGGTGATGCCGCTGCCGGCGACCGAACTGAGCGGGCGATCGATGATCGGCACCTGGAAGTCGTCGCCCAGGTTCGGCACCCAGTGGCCGAGGTCGGCGACGAAGGCCCCGAGGTCGTGGTCGGTGACGTCGGCGAGCTTCGTGAAGTCGAAGGGCGTGGAACCGCCGGAGAACTGCAGTTTCGGGGGGGTGACGGAGAGTGAGGCGGGGTCGAAGAGGTCGCCGGCCTTGATGGTGATGGTCTGCGTGGAACCGACCGGCTGCTGGAAGCCGGCGAAGCCGAGCTTGAACGGGACGGCGACGGCCAGGCCCGATCCGGCGGCCGACAGGCTGAACAGCGTGTCCAGGTCGGGCGTGGCGGTACCGTCGAGTTCGCCGAGCGACACCACGCCGTCGCTACCCTCGACGAGATTGACCCGCACGCGGGTGTCGAGCGAGACGCCGACGTCGGTGGGGCCCAGCCGCATGATCCCGTAGCTGCCGTCGACGCTCTTGACGGCCGACGCACCCGTGGCGTCGGCCGTCGCGAAGGCGTCGAGCGCGTCGAACTTGATGAAGAATCCCTGTTCAGTGGCCAGCCCGGGGGCGAGATCGATGCCGAAATGCACGACCCCCTCGTAGCCCACGGCCACCGCGGTCTTCACGTCGCCGAGCCGCATGCCCTGGTCGAGGAGCGAGGGCGTGGCGGTGGTCGAGGGCGTCTGGCCGAGCGACAGCTGATAGGACGGTAGCTTCGTGCTCGAGATCAGATCGACGGCGAACCACATCCTCGACTGTCCGTCGAGCGTCTCCTTGGCCACGTCGACGTCACGGATGGTGAGGGCGATGTCGGCCGTGTCGGCGTCGGCGAAGGCTTGCCTGACGGCGCCCACGGTGCCGGCGCCCGGCAGGAGGGTGGCGAGCCGCTCGGCGAGGTTGGTTCGCAGCCTGTCACCGAGCGGCGCGAGGGTGCCGAGCGACTCGCCGAGCGCGGCGGCCTCCTGCCCGAGCAGGCCCGACTCCTGCAGCTGCGTGAGCCGCTGCGACAGCACGTCGACTCCCTGGATCAGGGCCGCCGTCTGCGCGGCGGTGACGGGGTCGGTGTCGGGCACCGTCGTCAGGCTCAGCACGAGTCGGCGTTCGAGCGACTCGCCGGCAAGGCGGGCGAGTGGTCGCCTCGGGAGTCCGATCCGTGCGCCGCGGCGACGCCGGGGCGAAAGCCACCCCCGGCGGCGGGAACGGGAAGGCCGGGAACCACGGCCGGAGGCGCGGCGCGACTCCATGAGAGGGCTCCTCATGCCAGCCACTGAAGGAGAAGAGGTACTGTTCCGACCCTCCGAAGCTACAGAGGCTACCCCGGACGCTTGCGACAAGGCAAGCAATCACCATGTTTCCGCGCGTTGCGGCGACTGCAAGCGGCGGCGCTGCGACCGGCTTCCCTGCCGGCACCCCTCGGCCGGGTGCCTGCTCAGCGGCGCTGGGGCATCGGGAACGGCGTCGGTCCGTAGGGATAGGGCGTGCCGCCGCCGTAGACCATGCCACCGGGTGTGCCGCGCATCGGGACACCGACGGAGTAGTTGCTAAAGTACCGCGCCCGGTCGCCGTCCACCGAGACCAGGCCGTTGGTGTAGACGGTCACGCGGCCGAACTGTCTGCCCACGAGCCCGTTGTTGAAATACGTCATGTCGCCGACGCGGTTCGACACCATGCCGTTGGCCGGTCCGCCCGGGCAGCGCTGGACCGACGTACTCGCTACGCGCCTCAATGCCCTGCCTGCTCGCAAACGCCTCTCGGTCACCAATGCCGCCATCTCCGGCAACACCGTGAGCGACCAGCAGAATCCC
>Ga0194130_10006245_pt1 | contig 13900 bp, 14 predicted proteins | sample TA2KigsurfametaG_FD_160084 | JGI IMG/M metagenome (GOLD analysis project Ga0194130, IMG submission 160084) | Freshwater microbial communities from Lake Tanganyika, Tanzania - TA2015050 Kigoma 12 surface | ecosystem: Environmental > Aquatic > Freshwater > Lake | place: Tanzania: Lake Tanganyika... | reverse complement strand
GCTTCCCGCGCGTGCTCGGCCACTACAGCCGCGACCTCGCGCTCTTCCCGCTGGAGGAGGCGGTGCGCCGCATGACCGGGCTGACCGCCGCGCGCTTCGGCCTGCGCGACCGCGGCGAGGTCAGGCCCGGCGCCTTCGCCGACCTCGTGGTCATCGATCCGTCCTCGATCGTCGATCGCGCGAGCTTCGAGGCGCCCAAGAAGCCGGCCGCCGGCGTCGAGACGGTGGTCGTCAACGGCCGCGTGGTCTGGCGCGATGGCGCGCCGACCGGCGCGCGGCCGGGCCGGGCGCTGCGCCGCGGCCAGCTCGACGCGCCGATGCGCGATTGGCGGGCCGCAGCGTGACGGCGGTGCAGGGATCCTGGGGGCGGCACATGGAACCGAACGAGCTCTGGCGCTGGGACGCCGTCCAACTCGCGGCCGCGATCCGCACGCGGCGCGTCTCGAGCTGCGAGGTGGTCGAGGCGCATCTCGCGCGCATCGACGCCGCGAACCCGGCGATCAACGCGGTCGTCGATCGCATGGACGACGAGGCGCTGCGCGCGGCCGACGCGGCGGACGCCGCGGTGCGCCGCGGCGAGGCCACCGGGCCGCTGCATGGTGTCCCGGTGACGATCAAGATCAACGTCGACATGGCCGGGCGACCGACGACCAACGGCGTCGTCGCGTTCCGCGACGCGATCGCGCCCGGCGACTCGCCGGTCGTCGCGAACTGGCGCGCCGCCGGCGCGATCGTCGCTGGCCGGACCAACACGCCGGCCTTCTCCTATCGCTGGTTCACCGAGAACGAGCTCCATGGCGAGACCTTCAACCCCTGGGGCCGCCACGTCACGCCCGGCGGCTCCTCGGGCGGCGCCTCCGCGGCGGTGGCTGCGGGCATCTCGGCGCTGAGCCACGGCAACGACTATGGCGGCTCGATCCGCTACCCCGCCTACTGCACCGGCGTGTTCGGCATCAAGCCGAGCTTCGGGCGGGTGCCGGCCTTCCGCCCCGCGCTCGCGGAGGAGAGGCCGCTCACCGGGCAGCTGATGTCGGTCCAGGGGCCGCTCGCGCGCGGCGTCGACGACCTGCGCGCCGGCCTCTGGGCGATGGCCGCGGGCGACGCGCGCGATCCCTGGTGGGTGCCGGCGCCCCAATGCGGCCCGTCGCCCGCGCGGCCAATCCGCGTCGCGCGCCTCGCGACGCCGGGCGCCGCGCCGCAGGTCGTGGCCGCGCTCGATCGCGCGCAGTCCTGGCTCGAGGAGGCCGGCTACGTCGTCGACGCGGCGGCCGACGCGCCCTCGGTCGACGCGGCGGCGGAGAACTGGCGCGCTCTGGTCGGCAACGAGTGGCGCCTGCTCGCGCAGGGCGACATCGAGCAGCATGGCGACGAGGGCGTGCGCAACGTCGTGCGCGCGACGACGGGCCTGGTGCCCGCGCTCGACTACGCCGCCTACCTGAAGGCGCTCGCGCGGCGCACCTGGCTGCTGCGCGAATGGACGACGTTCCTCGCGCGCTGGCCGCTCGTGCTCTGCCCCGTCTCCGACGTGCCGCCGATGCCGCCGGGCTCCGACCAGGGCGGCGTGCCGACGATGGAGGGCATCATGCACGTCCAGCGCTGGCAGTACGCGTTCAACCTCCTCGGCCTTCCTGGGATCTCTTGCCCGACCGGCGTGGAGGCGCGCGTGCCCGCCGGCGTCCAGCTCGTCGCCGGCAGGTTCCGCGAGGACCTGCTGCTCGACGCGGCCGAGGTGCTCGAGGCGCGCCGCGGCCGCCTCGCGCCGATCGACCCGGCGCGCTGACGCATCGCGGGGACCGGGCCTTGCTCAAGCGCTTCCTCGCCTCGGCGGCCGGTACCGCGATCGTCTCAGCCCTCGTCGCCGCCTATGTCCGCCTGGTGCTCGCCACCACGTCTTGGCGCATCGAGGGGCGCGAGCACATCGAGGCCCGGTTCGCCGACCCCGCCTCGATCGTCGTCGTCGCGTTCTGGCACGGCCGTCTCGGCGCGATGGTCGGCCTGTGGCGCTGCCTCGACCATGGCCGGCCGGTCGCGGTGCTGAGCTCGACCCATCGCGACGGCCGCATCAGCGCCGCGACGATGCGTCGCCTCGGCCTCGAGGTGGTCGACGGCTCGTCGCGCCGTGGCGGCTCGGAGGGGCTGCGCCGCATGATCTCCTGGCTGCGCGGCGGCAGGTGGGCGGCGATCACGCCGGACGGGCCGCGCGGGCCGCGCATGCGCGCCCAGCCGGGCGTCCTGATGATGGCCCGCATGGCCGGCGCGCCGGTCCTGCCCGTCGCGTTCTCGACCACGCGCGGAAGGACGCTGGGCAGCTGGGACGGGCTGCTGCTGCCGCTGCCATTCGGTCGCGGCGTCTATGTCGTCGGCAGGCCGATCGTCATGCCGCGCGAGACGGACCAGGCGACGCTCGAGGCGCTGCGCCTGGAGGTCGAGGCGGCGCTCACGGCGGTGACCCGCGAGGCCGACCGGCTCTGCGGGCGCGAGACGCCGGAGCCCGCGCCGCCGCGCTGAGCGGACGGCGCGGGGGCTCGCGCGTCAGACCTCGTCCTCGCTGACACCCGCGGACCACGGGCTCATCACGTCGCCGATGCCCATGCGCGTGTCGCCGTCCTGCAGCACGACCTGTGGGCAGGCATAGCCGCCGGGATAGGCGGTGTGCTCGATGCTGCGCGTCGGGAACCTCGCGGCGAGGGCGGCCTGCACCTCGGGCGCGAGGCGGGGGTCCATCGTCACCATGTCCGGGTCCGAGACGTCGATGCGCGGATGATGCGCCGCAGCCTCCAGGTCGAGCCCGTGGTCGACCAGGAAGGAGCACATCTGGAACACGGCGGGCAGGATCTTGCGCCCGCCCGAGGCGCCGGTGGCGAACCAGGCCTTGCCGCCGCGCCTGGCGATCACCGGGCACATGTTGGTGAGCGGGCGCTTGCCCGGCGCCATGGAGTTTGGCCGGCCGGGACGCGGGTCAAACCACATCACGCCGTTGTTCACGAGCACGCCAGTCTCCGGGAGGACGAGGCGGCTGCCGAAGAGCGACAGCAGCGTCTGCGTGATGGCGATCATGTTGCCGTGGCGGTCGACCGCGCAGAGATGCGTGGTGTGCGTCGCGCCCTTGCTCTCGTCGCCCATCTTCTCGAGGCGCTCGGCATAGGCGCGGCGCAGCGCGTCGGCATAGGCGAGGAACGCCTCCGCGCCCGGGCCCTTCGCGACGCCGTCTGCGGGCAGGTTCTCGAGCACGCGCCTGAAGGTCGGGCCCGCGGTCAGGCCGCTGGCGAGCGCGACCTGCGCGCCGTTCCACGAAACGTCGATCGGGTCGCGCAGGACCGCCTTGCACGCCTCGAGGTCCCCGGCGTCGATCGGCGCGCCGACGGAGCGGAAGTCCTCGAGCAGCCTGCGCGCGAGCTCGCCCTCGTAGAAGTCGCGCGGGCCGGCGGCGGCGAGGCGCTCGAGCGTTCCGGCGAGGCCGGCGATCACCTGGCGCTTCACCGGGCCGGCGATGCTGGTGACGGCTGGGAGCCCGTCGGGCAGGTAGATCGCGGCCGAGCTCGGGTAGCGGCGCAGGACCGAGGCCTCGCCGGCGATCTTCAGCGTCGTCCACCAGTCGGCGGGCAGCCCCGCCCTGGCGTGGCCGATCGCGGCCTCGAATAGCTCGGCCCAGGGGCGCGTGCCCCAGTTGGCATGGGCGAGTCGCCAGCCCTCGACGATCGAGGGCACCACCATGGACAGCGGGCCGTGGACGTTGCGGTCCTCTGCAACGCCCGGCCAGCCGAAGAGGTCGGCGGCCTGCGCGCCCGTGAGCGGATAGCGCGACGGGTCGAGGTTGCGCGAGGCGACGGGACCGCAGTCGATCACCTGCGTGCGGCCCGTCTTCGCGTCGTGCACCATCATGAAGCCGATGCCGCCGAGGCCGGAGTTCCACGGCTCGAGCGCAGCGAGGCAGGACGCGGTGGCGATCGCGGCGTCGATCGCGGAGCCGCCGCGCTTGAGCACCTCGGCGCCCGCGCGCGCGGCATGCATGTTCTGGCTGGCGACCACGCCGCCGCGCCCGAGCGCGACGGGCTTGCGGACGACCCAGTTCTGAACCTTCGGGTTGCTCATGCGACCACCTCAGTTGAAACGCGACGGCGCGTAGGGCGCCGGATCGATCTCCGGCGCGGACCCGCCGACGAGGTCGGCGGCGAGCTTCCCGCCGCCGCAGGCGAAGGTCCAGCCGAGCGGGCCGTGTCCCGCGTTGACGAAGACGCCGGGCACGCGCGTCGCGCCGACGAAGGGCGAGCCGTCCGGCGACACGGGGCGCAGGCCCGTCCAGAACGTCGCGCCCTTGCGCTCGGCCTGGCCAGCGAGGTCGGGCAGGACCGAGGTCGCCGTGCGCAGCACGTTGCGCGCGCGCCGCTCGTTCATCTCGGGGCTCCAGCCCGCAAACTCCGCCGTGCCGGCGAGGCGCAGCACGCCGGCGAAGGGCGCGATCGCGATCTTCAGCCCGTCGTCCATGATCCCCATGCGCGGCGCGCCGTTCCAGCCCTCGAGCGGGACGCTGGCCGAGTAGCCCTTCACGGGGTTGATCCAGATCCTGAGGCCGAGCGGCCGCGCGAGCGCCGGCGTCCAGGCCGCGGCGGCGAGCAGCAGCGCGTCGGCCTCGACGCGGCCGCGATCGGTGCGCAGTGCCGCGAAGCGCCCAGCCTCGGTCTCGATGCCCTCGACGGCCTCGCCGTAGCGCCAGGCGATGCCGCGCGCCGCGCCGAGCGCCGCGAGCGCGCAGGTGAATGCATGCGCGTCGCCGTACTCGTCGTCGGGATAGAGGACGCTGCCGGCAAGCTGGTCGCCGACCTGCGCCAGCGCGGGCTCGCGCTCCAGCGTCGCGGCGCGGTCGAGCACGTCGTGCGGCACGCCGAACCGCGCGATCATGCGCGCGAAGCCGGCCTGCGCGTCGACCTGCGCCTGGTCGCGGAAGATCTTCATCGTTCCGTTGGCGCCGAACGGGTAGTCGATGCCGGTGGACGCGCGCAGCGCGCGCAGCCGCGCGAGGCTGTACTGGGCGAGCGCGGCGCAGGCGAGCGTGTTGCGCCTCCAGGCCTCGTGGCGCGAATTGGCGAGGAAGCGCAGTCCCCAGCCGACCATCCCCGGCACCGCGGAAGGGCGCAGCAGGAAGGGCGAGTCCTCCTTGCCGAGATAGTGGACGAGCTTCGCCACGATGCCTGGCGCGTTCCACGGATCCGGCTGGCTCGGCACGACGAGGCCGCCATTGGCGAAGCTCGTCTCGAGGCCGGGGCCCTCGCGCCGCTCGACCACGGTCACGTCGTGGCCTGCCTCGCGCAGGTACCAGGCGGAGGAGACGCCGGAGAGCCCGGCGCCGACGACGACCACGCGCATCCGGTCAGTCCAGCCGCGGGAAGACGGGTGGCACAGCGCGCTCGTAGGCGCGCGCCACGCGCAGCACCACGGCCTCGCCATGCATCGGCCCGACGACGTGCAGCCCCACCGGCAGGCCGTCCGATGCGAAGCCGCAGGGCACGGACGCGGCGGGCTGGCGCGTCATGTTGAACGGGTAGGTGAAGGGGCTCCAGTCCATCCAGGTCCGCTGGCCGGGCTCGCTGAAGTCCTGGCCCGCGGCGAAGGCGGGCATCGGCATCATCGGCGTGACGAGCACGTCGAAGCGCTGGTGGAACGCGCCCATCGCGCGGCCCATCGCCATGCGCGTGGCGTCGGCGGCGTACCAGTCGTCGATGGAGACGCGCTCGCCGATCTCCATCATCGCGACCAGGCCGGGATCGAGCAGGCCGAGGCGCTCGCGCGGCAGCAGCCGGCGCAGCCGCGCCGCGGCGCTCGCCCACATCGCGAGCATCGCCTCGGCATGGTCGGGAAGGGCGGGATCGACCTCCTCGACCTCGGCGCCGATCGCCGCCAGCGTCCGCACGGCGGCCTCGACGCGCGCGGCGACGTCGGGATGCACGCGCGCGCGGCCGCCCAGCGTGCGGCTGTAGCCGATGCGCAGCCCGCGCACGCCGCCCTCGATGCCCTCGAGCCAGTCGCGCCCGTCGAAGGGCAGGCCCGTGGGATCGCGCGGGTCGGGGCGCTGGAGCGCGTTGAGCATGATCGCGGAATCGCGCACGCAGCGCGTCAGCGGCCCGATATGCGAGACGGCGCGGAACGGGCTCGCGGGATAGGCGGGCACGCGCCCGAACGTCGCCTTGATGCCGAAGACGCCGGTGAAGGCCGCGGGGATGCGCACCGAGCCCGCGCCGTCCGAGCCCTGGTGCAGCGTGCCGAAGCCGCAGGCCGCGGCGACGGCCGCGCCGCCCGAGCTGCCGCCCGGCGTGCGCCCCGCGTTCCAGGGGTTGCGCGTGATTCCGGTCAGCGGCGAATCGGTCAGGCCCTTCCAGCCGAACTCCGGCGTCGTGGTCAGGCCGATGAACATCGCCCCCGCCTCGCGCAGCGCGACGACGGGCGAGCTCTCCTCGATCGAGGGCACGGGGTCGACGGCGCGCGAGCCGCGCTGGTTCGGCCAGCCGCGCACGGGCGACAGGCCCTTGATCGTCGTCGGCATGCCGTCGATCGGCGAGAGCGGCCGGCCCTCCGCGTGGCGGCGCTCGGACTCGCGCGCCATGGCGAGCGCTCCCTCCTCGTCGACGAGGGCGAAGGCGTTGAGGCGCGCGTCATGGCGCCGGATGCGCGCGATCGCCGCCCGCGCCGCCTCGACCGGCGAAAGCCGCCGGGCCGCGAAGGCCGCGCCGAGCGCCTCCGCCGTCATCTCGCATGGATCGCTCAAGGGCTCCCCCGGGGGCTCGCGGGCAATTGCCTCGCATCCTAGACCGCCGCTCGCGCCGCGCGGAAGGTTCGCGCGGCGCGGGTTGATGTGCCCGCGACGGGCGCCCATATCAGGTTGCAGCCGGGGCGCCCGTCGCGGGCCCCGGCCGACCGCTTGCCTCGCAGAGGGAGCCCGCATGCCGCGCCTGCAGATCTTCAACCATCCGCTCCTCCTCGGCTTCGAGGAGTTCGAGCGCACCCTCGAGCGCATCGCCAAGTCCGGCGACGGCTATCCCCGCTACAACATCGAGCAGCGCGGCGAGAACGGCATCCGCATCACCCTCGCGCTCGCCGGGTTCTCGGCCGCCGACCTCAGCGTGCATGTCGAGGACAACCAGCTCGTCATCCGCGGCCGGCAGGAGGAGCCCGAGGGCCGGGTCTATCTCCATCGCGGCATCGCCGCGCGCCAGTTCCAGCGCAGCTTCGTCCTCGCCGACGGGCTGGAGGTGACCGGCGCCACGCTCGACAATGGCCTGCTCGACATCGACCTCGAGCGCCCGCCCGCCGCGACGCGCGTGCGCCGCATCGAGATCCGCGACATGGATGCCCCGGCGCGCAAGCCGGGCGGCGCGTGACGGAGGGACCGATGCGCATGGACGACGAGCCGGGGCGCGAGTTCATCCGCCTATCGCCCGAGGATTTCGCGGCGCTGGGGATCGACCAGGTCGCTTATGTCCGCGAGCGGCCCGCGGGCGAGGGGCTGCGCTTCGAGATCCACGCCGCCGATGGCGACACCGTCGCCGAGGCCGAGACGCGCGACCTCGCCTATGCGGCCGTGCTGCGCCATGGCCTGGTGCCGGTCAGCCTGCACTGACCGGCTGCGCCGCCCTCAGGCGGCGGAGGCTTGCTGCTCGACGAGGAGGGCGTAGAGCGCCTCGCGGGTCTCCGACCCGCGGAGCTTCTCGCGCATCTGGCGGTCGCGCAGCAGGCGCGAGACTCGGGCCAGCGCCTTGAGGTGGTCGGCCCCGGCCGTGCCCGGCGCCAGCAGCAGGAAGATCAGGTCGACCGGCTGCTCGTCGATCGCCTCGAAGTCGATCGGCCGCTCGAGTCGCGCGAACATGCCGACCAGCTTGCCGAGATTGGGCAGCTTGCCGTGAGGGATGGCGACGCCGTCGCCGACGCCCGTCGTGCCGAGCCGCTCGCGCTCGAGCAGGACGTCGAAGATCGCGCGCTCCTGCTCGCCGGTCAGCTCGGCGGCGCGCCGCGCGAGCTCCTGCAGGGCCTGCTTCTTGCTGGTCGCCTTCAGCGAGGCGACCACGGCGGCCGGCGTCACGAGGTCGGTGATTTCCATGGGTTCTGCTTCTTGTCTGGCCGGGCGCGGCTGGGCCATCAGTCGCAGGGCAGGGGCCCGGCGTCGATCCAGCCGATCGAGCCGTCGGGGCGGCGATGGAGGACGCCATAGCCGCCATGGCTGCTGTTGCGGAAGAGGAGCACCGGTTCGTCCGCGAGGTCCATCCGGAGCACGGCTTCCGGCAGGCTCAGCGTGGCGACCTGGTGGGTGGTCTCGGCGATGATCGCCGGCGCGCCATGCGCGCGGTCCTCGGCGCCGCCATCGTCCAGCGCCACGCGCGCGGCGTCGACGAGGTAGCCCTGCGCGCTGGCGGGTTCGCCGGCGTCGCGCTCGGCGAGGCGGCGGCGCTCGACCAGCCGGCCCTTGTAGCGCGTCAGCCGGGTCTCCAGCCGGTGCACCGCGGAATCGAAGGCTGCATAGGCGTCCGCCGCCTCGCCATGGCTCTGCACGACCATGCCGCGGGCGGGGTGGACGACGATGTCGGCGCGGAAGAGGTGGCGCACCCGCGCGAACCCAACGCGGCCCTCGAGAGCCTGGCCGAAATGCTTCTCGACGACCGCGGCGAGGCTTGTCCCGACATGGGCCGTGAGCGCCTCGCCGACGTCGAGATGCTTGCCGCTTATGGAAAGCTGCATTGCAGGGGCCGTTTCGTCCCAAGAGGGTCGCTGATCGCGGGTCGGGGAGACCCCCGGTCTCGACGGGCGCGGGGTATAGGCCTCCGCTCCGGGGAAGTCAATTTGCCGGGTTCGCGTTGCGTTCCGCGCCTAGAGGCCGAGCGCCTTCTCCCGCCGGCGCTGCACCGAGGACGGTATGTGGAGGGCTTCGCGGTACTTGGCGACCGTGCGCCGGGCGATGTCGATGCCCTCGGCCTTGAGGATGTCCACGAGCGCGTCGTCGGACAGGACCCTGGCGGCCGTCTCGGCGTCGACCAGCGAGCGGATGCGATGGCGGACCGCCTCGGCGGAGTGGCCCTCCCCGCCGGCCGTGTCGGAGATCGAGGAGGTGAAGAAGTACTTGAGCTCGAAGACGCCATGCGGCGAGGCGAGGAACTTGCTGGTCGTCACGCGGCTCACCGTCGATTCGTGCATCTCGATGGCCGTCGCGATGTCGCGCAGGACCAGCGGGCGCATGAACTGGACGCCGTGGGCGAAGAATGCGTCCTGCTGGCGCACGATCTCGCTCGACACCTTCAGGATCGTCTGGGCGCGCTGGTGGAGCGACTTCACGAGCCAGTTCGCGGATTGCAGCTGGTCGGCGAGGAACTCCTTCTCCCCGCGGTCGCGCAGCCTGCCGTTAACACGCGCGTGGTAGCGCAGGTTCACGAGCACGCGCGGCAGCGTGTCCTGGTTGAGCTCGACGATCCAGCCGCCGCCGGAGGCCGGACGCATCAGCACGTCGGGGACGATCGGCTGCGCGGGCGCGCCGTCGAAGGCCTGGCCGGGCTTGGGGTCGAGCGCCTTGATCTCCGCGACCATCTCGGCGAGGTCGGCGGCGTCGACGCCGCAGGCCTTGAGCAGCGCCGGGATGTCGCGCCGGGCGAGCAGCGGCAGGTTGTCGAGCAGCGCCTCCATCGCCGGGTCCAGCCGGTCGCGCTCGCGCAGCTGCAGGGCGAGGCACTCGCGCAGCGAGCGCGCGCAGATGCCAGGCGGGTCGAAGCGCTGCAGCCGCGCGACGACGCGCTCGATGCGCTCGACCGGGCAGCGCAGCGCCGCCGCGACCTGAGCGGCGTCGGCCTGCAGGTAGCCGGACTCGTCGACCTGGTTGACCAGCTGCTCCGCGACGAGGCGGTCGACGGGGTCGCGTATCTCGACGGCGACCTGCTCGAGCAGGTGCTCGCGCAGCGTCTTGGCGCGCGTGAGCATGTTCTCGATCGCGAAGTCGCCGTCGTCGAAGTCCGTGCCGCCGCCGGAACCGCTGCCCATGCGCACGCCGGGGCCGTCCCAGCTGCCCCGGTCGGGGGAGTCGCCGGGCCCCTCGTCGAAGCTGTTGGAGAAATCCGCGTCGAGCGGGGCGTCGTCGCGCGGCGCGGCGTCGGCACCCGCGGCCGTGGCGCCGCCGCCGGCGATCGGGTCGAGGATCGGCGCGGCCTCGCGCTGGTCGGCGGCGCGCTCGACGGGCTCGGCGGGGCCATCGGGGTCATCGCGCTCGAGCAGCGGGTTGCGCTCGAGCTCCGTCTCGACGAAGGCGACCAGCTCGGCGTTGGAGAGCTGCAGCAGCTTGATCGCCTGCTGCAGCTGCGGCGTCATCACCAGCGCCTGCGACTGGCGCAGGTCGAGGCGCGGCCCGATGGTCCTGCCTGCTGGGGGCGGCATGGCGGTCAGCGCGCGCCCGCGCTCAAAGCGAGAAGCGCTCCCCGAGATAGACGCGGCGGACATTCGCGTCGCCGACGATCTCCTCCGGGGAGCCCTCCATCAGGACCTTGCCGTCGTGCAGGATGTAGGCGCGGTCGACGATGTCGAGCGTCTCGCGCACGTTGTGGTCCGTGATCAGCACGCCGATCCCGCGGTCCTTGAGGTGCTTGACGAGGTCGCGGATGTCGCCGAGCGCGATCGGGTCGATGCCGGCGAGCGGCTCGTCGAGCAGCATGAAGCTCGGCTGCGAGGCGAGCGCGCGGGCGATCTCGGTCCGCCGGCGCTCTCCGCCCGACAGCGCCAGCGCCGGCGTGCGGCGCAGGTGCGAGATCGAGAACTCGGCCAGCAGGTCCTCGAGCATGGCCTCGGCGCGGTCGCGGTCCTTCTCGACCACCTCGATGACCGAGCGGATGTTCTGCTCGACCGTGAGGCCGCGGAAGATCGACGCCTCCTGCGGCAGGTAGCCGATGCCCAGCCGCGCGCGCCGGTACATCGGCAGGCCGGTGACGTCGACGCCGTCGAGGCTGATCGTGCCGTAGTCGGGCGTGAGCAGGCCCGTGATCATGTAGAAGCAGGTCGTCTTGCCGGCGCCGTTGGGCCCGAGCAGGCCCACCGCCTCGCCGCGCTGGACGCGCAGGCTGGCCTCGCGCACGACCGGGCGCTTCTTGAACTGCTTGCCGAGCTTGGTCGCGACGAGGCCGCGATTGTCGGCGACCAGCGTCGGTCCCGCGGCGGAGGCGGCTTGCGGGGTCTGGCTCGTGCTCATCGTCTCTGCGTCCCTTCGCCCTGCCGGTCCGGCACGAAAAGCCCGCGCACGCAGGACGAGCCGGTGCCCGGCCTGCAGCCCAGCTTGTAGAGTCCGTTGTTGAGGTTCAGCTCGAGGAAGTCGCCATTCGCCTGGCTCGAGCCGCGCGTGAGCTTCACCGCGCCCGTCAGCAGGGCGAGGCCGGTCTTCGCGTTGTAGACGCCCTTCTCGCCCTGGGCGATCTCGCCCGGCGTGGTGACGATCACGTTGCCGAATGCCTCGACGCGGTCGAGGCGCTGGCCCGAGCCGGGTTCGCCGGGCAGCGCGGCGGCGCCCGGCTGGCGCTGCTGCTGCGGCGCGGGCCGCGCCTGGCCCTGCGCGGGCGCGTCCTCGAAATAGGCGGCGAGCGTGTCGCCGGCGATGCGCCGTCCGTCGCGGCTCGCCACCAGCGCGTCGCCGCGCGCGACGGCCATGCGCTTCAGCTCCCAGTACTCGATGCTCTCGCGCGCCGTGATCTCCTGCTCCGGCGTGACGATGCGCATCGACCGGCCGGTCAGCACGACGATGCCGCTCGAGACGTCGTAGACGCCGTTGTCGGCGAAGGCGCGCTGCGTGGCCGTGGTCAGGCGCACCGATCCGGTCGCGGTGTAGCGGTAGATCTCGGTGCCGCCGCCCTCCGGCTGGCGGTAGAAGGCGGTCAGCGTCTCCGCCTCGATCGTCTTTTCGCCCTGCGTCACGCGCGCCGCGCCGCGCGCGATGTAGCGCATGTTCTCGCGGTCCCACTCGATGCCGTCGCGCGCGACGATCTCGATCGGCGGGCCGCCGCCCGGCAGCGGCGACTGGGCGCCCGCCGGCGCCTGCGCCAGCGCCGCGACCAGCGCCGCGCCGAGGAGGAGGGCGCGCGCCTTCATCGCGGCACGATGCCCGGCCGCGACTGGCCGGGCTCCTGCGGGAAGAAGACGATGCGCGATTCGCCGAGCAGCAGGATGCGCGCGCCCTTCGCCTCGAGGCGGAAGCCCTCGCCATGCAGCTCGGTGTCGGGCCCCTGGCCATGCACGGGGGCGTCGCCCTCGGCGTCGCCGGGGGAGAGGAAGACCCGCGCGCGCGCCGTGCGCAGCTGGTAGCCGCGGTCGTGGAACACCGACACGTCGCCCGCGAGGTCCAGGGTCTCCGCGGCCTTGTCGTAGACGCCCTGCCGTGCCTCGATCGCGATCCACGATCCGGCGGAGAGCAGGATGTCGCCCTTGGGGTCCTCGAGCTCGGTGAGCGGGCTGCCGCTGGCGCCCTGCGTCGCGAGCCGCGCGGTCACCGTGAAGGGCTGGTTCTGCGCGTCGATGCCGACGTAGCGCGGCGCCTCCATCTTGAGGTTCTCGAGGTCCTCGGGCTTCACCACGACCTTCGGGATGGCGAAGCGCTGGTCGTCGGGGCTGAGGCGCGACCACATCAGCACGAGCATGACCAGCGCCACCGCGGCCGCCGGCAGCAGGATCTTGAGCGAGACGACGACCTGGCTGCGCAGCGCGCTGTGGCGCGGGGCGATGCGCGGCACGACGCTGCGCAGGCGGCCGCCGCTGCGCGCCGCCGCGGCGGCCTGTGGCGGCTCCTTCGCGGGCGCGGCGGTCCCGGCGCTCATGCGACGCCCGCGCGCAGGAGGTCGTGCATGCGCACCATGCCCACCGGCCGGTCGCCCTCGACGACGACGAGCTGCGTCACCTTGCGGTCGTTCATCAGGCCGATCGCCTCCGCGGCGAGCGCGGCCGGGCGGATGGTCTTCGGCGCCTGGTTCATGACCTGCTCGACATGCCGGTCGAGGAGATGGGGGCTCATGTGCCGGCGCAGGTCGCCGTCGGTGACGATGCCGCATAGGAGCCCGTCGCGATCGACGACGACGACGCAGCCGAATCCGCGCGCGGTCATCACGATCAGCGCGTCGCCCATGCGCGTGCCCGTCGCGACGACGGGCATGTCGGCGGCGCCGTGCATCAGGTCCCCGACGCGCTGCAGCTGCTTGCCGAGCTTGCCGCCGGGATGGAAGACGCGGAACTGCTCGGCCGTGAAGCCCTTGCGCCCGAGCAGCGCGACCGCGAGCGCGTCGCCCAGCGCCAGCATCGCGGTCGTCGAGGTCGTGGGCGCGAGGCCCATCGGGCAGGCCTCGGGCATGCCGGGCAGGATCAGCGCGACGTCGGCGGCCTGCGCGAGGGTCGAGCCCGGGCGCGACGTGATGGCGACCAGCGGGATCGCGAAGCGCCGAGAATGGGCGAGGAGGTCGGCGAGCTCTGGCGTCTCGCCCGAATTGGACAGCGCGAGGATCGCGTCGCCCCCGGCGATCATGCCGAGGTCGCCGTGGCTCGCCTCGCCGGGATGGACGTACTGGGCGGGCGTGCCGGTCGAGGCGAGGGTCGCGGCGATCTTGCGCCCGACGAGGCCGGACTTGCCCATGCCCGAGACGATCACGCGCCCGGTGGTCGCGGCGAGCAGGTCGAGGGCGCGCGTGAAGCTGGCGTCGAGCATGCGGCCGAGCTGCGCGAGCGCCTCGGCCTCGAGCGCGAGCACGCGCCGTCCAGCCTCGAGGTCGGCAGCCGAGGCGCCGGCCGTCGCGGCCTCCGCGGTCCCGGCCGTCATCGCGTGGCCGCCGGGGACCTGGCCGGCTGCGCGGGCGCGGGGTATGCGAGATGCTCGATCATGACGGCAAACTGGCCCCGGCGTTGCCTAAGA
>Ga0194130_10006243_pt1 | contig 13902 bp, 13 predicted proteins | sample TA2KigsurfametaG_FD_160084 | JGI IMG/M metagenome (GOLD analysis project Ga0194130, IMG submission 160084) | Freshwater microbial communities from Lake Tanganyika, Tanzania - TA2015050 Kigoma 12 surface | ecosystem: Environmental > Aquatic > Freshwater > Lake | place: Tanzania: Lake Tanganyika... | reverse complement strand
TCCCTATGATTTTGAATACATCGTTTAATGAAAATGAACCAATCGTGTGTACACCAATCCAAGCACTTGATTGTTTTCTCCGCACTAGAATGGATATTCTAGTACTTGAAAATGTTGTTATCAAACGTGAACAATGATATCTTTCCTTATTGTCGTTCCAACTCGTAACTCCTATAAAATCCTATCAAATCTAGTTGATTCTCTTGTTTCGCAAACTTATTCTTATTGGCGTGTTCATTTCGTAGATGGCTCTAGCAATCCTGATCATATTGATTTCCTTAATTATGTCTGCAACTATGACCATCGTTTCTCATGGAGACAGCAGATCTCATCTGATGGTGGTATCTTTGGTGCAATGAACGAAGGAATAGCGGATGTTGCAAGGGACACTGATTGGATTCTGTTTTGGGGGAGTGACGACCGAGCATCAAGTCCTTTGATGCTTGAGTTAATCGCATCTAAATTAAATATCTATACATCTCATCGTATTCATGTTGACTTACTTGTCTGTATGGGTACATATTTTCACATAAGTAACGACTCTGAGGTTAATACTATTCATCTGGGAAGAAAAACTTTTTTTAAATTAGGTCATTCTTATCGACGTTCTTTGTTTCTAGGCTCTACACCACCTCATCAAGCAACTTTCTTCGGACCAAGTGCTTTAGGTTTACTCGGACAGTTTTCAACAGAACTGAAGCTGGCAGCTGATCTTGATTACTTTTTACAGCTTTCAGCATTTCCAAGTATTAAGGTAGTCACGCACAATGAAAATGTGGTTTTGATTGGCGATGCAGGCATAAGCACTAAACAAACTAAACATAGACTAGCAGAAGTCAAGCAGGCTTATGAAAACTCATTCAAATATGTCTGGTGGATACCTTTTGCCATGAGATATCTGAGACGAATTATGACTATTCTTTTCCTTAGATGAACATTGTTCTTTTTGGTGCAACTAATCCAACCGGATCTGCTTTTCTCGATATTACACAAAACTGTTTAGTTCATGTCTTTGGCAGAAAATCTCCAACAAATCTAACTGGATCTTTTACATACTGTGATTTATCTATCGCTAGTGCAAATGACTTTGATGCATTCGATAGTGTTCTAGTGAGTTTTGCCCCAATCTGGTTATTTTCATCTTTTATCCATCAGCTTCATCATAATCATCCTCATCAGCTAACCCGCATACGAGGAATAATAGCTTGTTCTTCTTCATCTTATCTGACGAAGAGATTTGCTTTTAATGATTATGATAAAAAACTCACGCATAATCTTTCTCAAGCACATGACACTTTAATCTATATATGTAGCTGTTTGGAAATTCCTTTACAAATCCTTGCGCCAACCCTAGTTTATGGTTGTGTGAATGAATATTCTGATAAAAACATAACTAAAATCTTAAAACTAATGCAAAAACTGCCTTTTATATTTCTCCCTATTAAGACTGGATTCAGGCAACCTATTCATGCACAGCAGCTTGCTTTTGTTGCTTTCTTTAAGTCTAGACAAATGTATTCTGACAATTGGTCTCTAGATGAGCCAAAGATACTTCCTCTGGGCGGAGACTCGATACTGACTTATAGAGATATGATCTTAAGTCTAATCTCGTCTTTGGACCCACCTCGAAGAGCAACCATTTGTAGGGTTGTTTCTATCCCTGATCGCTTGTATTATTTGTTGGTTTTACCAATGCTTGTGATTAATCCTAAGCTTTTTGAAGCTCTGCTAAGAATGAAGAGCAATTTATCTGATTTTGTTATGGTTCATCAGATTTTAGGTGAGAGCCCACAAGAATTTCCAGTAGCACCCTTTTTCTTTGATGATTGTCTTTGATACAAAATGATTCATCCTTTTTATCAATTCACCCTCGGATTTTTACTAAGTTATATTCTTCTCCACCTCATTCTTCCATGCCTCCATCATATTCTTTTAGATACCCCAAATCATCGGAGTTCTCATAAACTTCCTACGCCACGTGGCGGAGGTCTTTCTTTTGTTGTTGTGGGTACAATCCTAAACTTTATTTTTACCACCGGCCAACTGCGCTGGATTCCTATTATTTGTTTGCCAATCGCATTTATTGGAATAGTTGATGACTATAAGGATATACCCCCTTCGTTTCGATACATGGTTCAGCTATCTACCGCTTTGATCCTGGTTTTAATTGCAAAGTTTCCTATATCCATTTGGGAGATACCAATCTATTGTTTACTAATTAGTGCTATTATAAACTTCTTTAATTTTATGGATGGAATTGACGGCATGGTTGCCGGTTGTTCAGTTCCAATCCTTTTGGCATCCTCAAGTTGGTCTTTTTCAGGTTCTGTTTTTGGTTTTTTCTTGTGGAATTGGAGCCCAGCCAAGGTATTTATGGGTGATGTAGGCAGTACTTTTCTTGGAACTGTATTTTCCGGCATAGCTTTTCAGCAGACGAATCCTCAAGATGTAGTTTCTCTAATTCTTGTATGTTTTCCATTATTTGCTGATTCTTCAATTTGTATATTCCGGCGTTTGTTCTATAAACAGAATATCTTTAGACCCCATAAACAGCATTTATATCAGAGATTACACCAAGCGGGATGGAGTCATGCAAATGTCTCGTCTATATATATTGTCACAGTTACTCTAAATGTTCTCTTCAGAACTCTTGATAATCTATCCCTACTTATTATGTTCTTGCTACTTCAACTTATTGTTGGTTTTTTCTTGGATACATTCGTTGCTACAAAGTTCAAACACTCCTAACTTGTGTGCTAATATCACAGATACATTAAAGAATTTTTTGTCTCTTTTCTTTTGTGCCAACTATCTTCGTGAAATTACTGACAGCTAAAAACTCTACTATGCGTTTTCTTGATCCTACGCACTTTCAAATGCTTGGTCGAAGATTCCTTCTTCTCTTTTTAGATGGACTACTTATAGTCTTTTCGTTTTATGGTGCCATTGCCTTAAGACTCAATAATCCTATCAATATGAATATTTTCTTGTCTGAGCAAAAAGTCTTACTTATACCCGCTGTTATTAGTGGACTGGCTGTACTTTGGCTTTCTGGTTGGTATCGCGGTCTTACTCGCTATACGGGGAGTTATTCACTTTATGGACTTATTCCAAGAAGCTTCTTGATGGTTATACTCCTTTTGTTTTTGAGTACGAGAGTATACATGATAAACCCACCAAGATCTTATTGGATACTCTATTGGTTATTATTCACTGCTGGTGCTATTGCAATGCGTATCGTGATGCGGGATATTTTGCTTCAACAAATTGAGCGTAATAATGCACGTTCTTTTAGTCATCAATCTGAACAAATCAATGCAACTTTAATTTATGGTGCAGGATCATCTGGCTTAACTCTACTTATGGCGTTAAGGAACGATCCCCGGTTCAAAATAATTGGTTATCTTGATGATGATTCCTTTCTTCATGGAAGGACTTTGCAGAACCAGCCAATTTTCTCCCCAGATAAAATTCCCTATCTCATTTCAAAATCTGGCTTGAAGCAGGTTCTTTTGGCAATGCCTTCTATATCTAGGCAGCGTAAGCGTTACTTAGTTGATAACTTAACCCATCACGGGATTAAGGTTCTTTCCATCCCTTCTCTTGGCCAGTTGGCTAGTGGATCTAGAATTGTCAGTGACTTGCAGAAAGTCTCCATCGAAGATTTGTTGGGTCGAGAACCATCAAGCGCAATACCCAAACTCTTAAAAGTTGGCGTTGAAAATAAAACCATTTTAGTTACTGGTGCTGGTGGATCAATTGGCAGTGAGCTTTGTCGTCAGATTGCCACGCTTGGAGCTTCTAAACTAGTGATTCTAGAACTCAATGAGTTTGCGCTATATTCAATTAAAAAGGAGCTTGCCCATAAGCTTTCCAACGATAAACTTGTTGCAGTCTTGGGTAATTCAAGCGACGAAAAGCTGTTATCATCAGTATGTGATCAGTACAAGATAAATACCATATTTCATGCGGCAGCCTATAAGCATGTTCCATTAGTTGAAGAGAATATATGTGCTGGTGTCTCGAATAACATTATGTCGACGAAAGCTGTTGTCAATACAGCCATTAAATATCGTATTGAGAGAGTTATGTTGATATCTACAGATAAGGCTGTTAGACCAACAAATATTATGGGCGCAAGCAAGCGTATTTGCGAACTGATGATTCAGGCTGCAGCAGATCAGGCTGCTCCAGATGGTCCTATACTATCTATGGTCAGGTTTGGTAACGTGCTAGGTTCTTCTGGCTCTGTCATTCCACTTTTCCATGAACAGATCTCCAAAGGAGGTCCTGTTACTGTTACTCATCCTTCAGTAACTCGATATTTTATGACCATACCCGAAGCTGTACAACTTGTTTTGCAAGCCACTGGCATGGCACGAGGTGGTGATGTTTTTCTTTTGGATATGGGTGAGCCAGTACGTATTGCTGACTTGGCCAGGCAAATGGTAGAGCTATCAGGCTTGCGGGTTAAAGACGATGACTGTCCCGACGGAGATATTGCTATTGAATTTACTGGATTGCGTCCAGGAGAAAAACTTTATGAGGAGTTGTTGATTAGTGCGGATGATCAACCTACTGATCATCCGCTTATCCGTCGAGCACATGAGCCCCAATCTGACCAACAAGAATTTTATTTCCTTCTAGATCAACTCATCGATTCCCTTCATCGATGGGATGATGCCTCTACAACTTCCATTGTTCAACAGCTGGTTCCAGAACTTACATCTGCTCACCTAAATTAGTTATGAATATATTCTTCCACTCCGTTTTTCCTAGTCTTCTTAATTCCAAGCTTTTTCGTTATTGTTTATCAAAAGTTCCTCCTCCAACATTGCGTAATCTATGGTTAAGTCTTTGTAGCCTTGTTGCAATTCAGAACCTTATCGTCTTTACTAATACTCAGATCACTGGTAATGCCATTACCGCTCTTTTAGTTTGGGGTGGTGCTCTCATTTGTATGGAAGATCAAATTGAAGAGTTACGGCCTAGGCCCTCCTTGACGAGTCTCTCTGTCGGGGTCATTATTATCCTCTATTCGCTTTATCGTACGGCAACAATTTTTAATTCCGACTCTTTTCTTTATTTCTTGGTTCCAGTTGTAGGTTTCGGTTTGACAATCATGGTTTATCCTTTTAAGGAAGTCATGAAACTTAGGGATTCTCTATTTATATTATGTCTTTTGCCATTATTCGTTGTTATCCAAATCTTAGTTGCAACTTACGTCACGGATGATCTTTCACAGCTAACCGCTAAGTTCGTTGTATTTTGGTTGGCAGTTCTGGGAATTTCTCCCATTCAGCTTTTAGGAGACACTGTGCTTACTTCTGGCGGGGCTGTACAGGTTATGCATGAGTGTAATGGCTTTGAAATGATAATGCAAATGGTTATAACCGCTACAATCTTCCTGGTTGCATTTCCCCTTCGATCTAGATTAGGTAAAGCATTAATCATTTCGGTATCACCTTTAATTGGTTTCACTGTAAATTCTGTACGTATCTCACTTCTTGCTGTTTTTACATCTTTAAATTCTCAAACAGGACGTACACTCTTCGACTTTTTCCATGAACAAGCTGGGTCATTAATCTTTTCTGGAATTGCAGTCTTTTTTCTTGGTTATATCTATCTAGCTGTTTTAGAACGTGAACTGCCACCTCTTGTCGATTCTTCACAATGAATACTAATCTTTCACCACTTCTTCTATTGAGAGTCTATGGCTCCATCTTGGTCTTTGCTTCTTTCTTTTCTATTTATTCGTTGCTAAAGCCTGGTATCGAATCTCCAGTCTTTCCAACACAGCTTTCTAAGGTCTTATCTCACATTGGACTTTCTACTTTAACTTCTTCAACGAAGTTAGATTTTTCAAAAGATTCTTCAGATCGAAAGTCTTCACCAATATATAAGTTTTTCTATAATGATGGAACAAGTATTCTTGCTACTATGGTACGTGTTAGGAAGAGAGATGATTTCAAGATTGAAACATATGGGTTATTAACCAAAAATATTGATCCTATATATCTCAAAAACTCAACTTTTATCGATTCTGTCCCTCCTTCCCAAGTAGGCTCTGTTGGCAAAAATAAATTCATACAGACTTGTGTAATCCCTGGTTCAACCAAGCTGTCAGAAAATGATTTCAGGCTTGCTGGTCTTACATCTACTGTTGAAAGGCTTAATCCGCGAAAGAAAAGTCTTCTTGATAAGTTTCTTGGAACTGTTGAGAGTATAGACTATTCCTGTTTGGTACTAACTTATCAATATCCAGCAGATTTAACAAAACAGCCACCTAAAAATTGGTCTGAAATTGTTGGTAGTGTTCAAAAAGCTTTAAGTAGTAAAAACTAAATTTCCATCTTGTAACGTCTTTTAGATCGATGCTTAACTTCTTTTTTAGGAAGAAAACTTCTTATGATCACAATCTTAGGATTCGTGATTCTTCTGATGTTCCAAAAATCTCCTCTCGTTTAAGCTTTGCTTGGATTCTTACCGGAAAACTTGCAATCGGTCCTATGCCACGTTTATTCGAGGATTGGGATCTGTTGGAGAAAAATGGTCTCAAGAAGAGATTCAGCTGCTGCTATCCCGAAGAGCATGTCTTTATCCCTCCTCCTGAAGACTGGCTTAGTAGGGAGGTTTCATTACCTGATCATCGAAAGCAAGAAGAACTAACGGTTAGGACACTTATCTATTCACTCAGAGAAGCACTAACTCTCCTCTCACTTGATGACAATCCTCTTTATCTACACTGTTTTGCTGGCCAAGAACGATCCTCACTAATTGCCACTGGTATAGTAAGTCTTATTGAGAAAAAGGATCTCCTTGACTCACTTGCTTATGTTCGACAGTGTTATCCAAAAGCTAGACCACTATATGAGCAACTAGATATCCTTGATCAAGCTCTTAAGGACTATCATACAGATCCTTCGTCTTAAATATTGCTCAACTCGTTACCAAACTTCTGAAGATCACTGCTTCTGACAATACTCTACTTTTGATCTTTCTTGTTTTGTTTTAAATCCAGGCCACCCAATTCATCCTTGCCTAGATTTACCGAATTTTCTGGTATCGCTTGGATGTAATGGTTGGAGAAGTATGTATTCTTAGCCTTTGCAAAGTAGCTGTTCTTCTTTTTCTTACCATAGCTGTCGGTATAGGCATTTCCGTAGTGATAATAATACCCATACTCGTAGCCATAATCGTTGAGATTTGTTGGGAAAGATACCTGATTACAAATTAAGCCGAGAACGTCAACACCTGTCGCCTTGATGCGCCTGCATGCCTGTGGTGTGACTTGACGAGACACTTTTCCTAACCCGACTAGGAATAGAATTCCATCAAGTTTCTCACCCAAGAGGATAGGATCAGCAAGTAGCAAGCAAGGTGGACTATCAAACAATATGATATCGTAATTTGGATTATTTCTCATCTTTTGGACGACGTCTTGACAGCGTGCAGAGTTCAATAGCTTTGCAGGGTCAGGTGGCTTCGGACCTGACGGAATAAAATCTAAATTCTCTTGAACTGGAACGAGCAAATTCTCGAAAACACTCTTTGGATCCGTCAGCAATGTAGAAAAGCCATCTCCACCCGATGAAACGCCTAGGTATTTTGCTTGGGTTGGAAGTCTCATGTCTGCGTCGACAACAAGAACTTTGAGGCCTAAATCAGCCAATGTTCTTGCAAAAATAGAGATTGCTGTAGATTTTCCTTCGCCCTGTGTCGAAGAAGTTACTCCGACCACTTTAATATCTCGATCTGCCCTCAACAAGCGAAAAGTTGTAAACAAGCTTCGCAATGACTCCTTAATGGCGAATCTCTCACTAGCGCTCATATTGGCAATACTCTTACTGATATTCATCCCAGGTTCGAGGGGCAAGTAGGGTACAAGTCCAAGTACAGGAAGTTGTAACTCTTTTTCCGCCTCCATGGGTGTGTGAAACACATTATCGGTTCTTTCCCGGAAGACAGCAGCACCAACACCAGCAATTAGACCAAATAACAGAGCGCGAAGAAGATTATCTCTAATGTTTGGTGAAACAGGAGTTGGATTAAAGGTTGGAGGTGAAATGACCTGCCACGGGGCAACAAAACGAGCCTTTTCTAACTTATAGCTCTCAATGGCTGACATGTAGGAAGCATAATTTTCTCTCGCTGCTTGAAGACGTTCAGATAATGCAATAAACTCTTTGATTTTAGTAGGGCTGTTTTTAAAATTCTCATTAAGCATCAATATTTGTCGGTTCAGTTCATCTTGTTTTTTTGCATTTTGAAATAATCTATCCCGAAGAACATCTAATTGTAATCCTTTGACAACTGGCGCCAAAGCATTCCGACGAGCCAGGAGTGACTGGACAATGGGGGAGTCGTCACGATAAACAGATCGGGCCTTGGCGAGCTCAATTTCATACTTCTTGTATTCAGATTCTGGGTCGTCAGCGCCAATAGTTTCTTGAAATACTTCATTTGTAGACTTGGCTTGCTGAGGAACCAAAGTACCTTGTCTACCCAGCTGCTGAATCGGGGCTGGAGCACCTGAAGGACGATAGGTTAATTTTCCGGATTGAACAGTATCAATTTGATTTTGGATTTGAACTTGTTCAAGTTGCAGTTGCGTGACCTGATTGACCAATTCATTACGTTTTAATTCAATGGCCTGAGCATTGGCGGTTGGATCGAGTACCAAATTCCTCTCTCTAAACTTTCGTAATTGATTTTCGTACAGCGTAACCTTCGCCATGATTTCAGGTGCTTGAGTATCCAACCACTTCATCCCACCATCAATTCCCAACCTACGTTGAACAGTGGAGAATCTAACGTATTCATTGGCAATATTTTCTAGAATCAATCTTCCCTGCTCTGGATTGGTCCACCAAAGACTTACCTTCATTACAGAAGTCGTGTTCTCGCCGCCTTGTATCTCCAATCGATCGACAATCTGAGATGTCTGCAATCCCATCCTTTCAGCGACTGGTGTTATCACAAAAGGACTTCGAAGAATAGCACGCAGAGCCGGGATATCGTTGGTTTTGGCCCTGGCTCTAGCAACAGTTGCAATTTTTCCTTCGGAACCTAGAACTTGATCGTCGAGAAGAGCAGATTCAATTTGGAGAATAAAATCTCCTGAGTAAACGGGATTAAACTTTAATTCGCGCCAAGTATTCAGGGCAAAAATGCCAGAAACAACTGCAGATGTTATCAAAAATATTCCTTGACGACGTTTTATGGTGCGAATCAACCCACCAAGTCCACCTTGGTTGTTTTCTCCGCTCGCAAACGGAGAAAGGTTGGATTCTGCTTGCGTTGCAGTAAACGGAGGTGGAGGCAGCTGTGGAACAGTGGGTCCACCTCCGGACGTTGGCTGAAATGGGGCGCCAGTTGTTGTCACAAACGTTTTTCACCTGACTAAAGACTCTACAATGTCTGATGCCCTAGTCAAGCGGTTGTGAACAGCTGACTATCCAGCCCATCCTTGCATCCAGCTGCGATGTCATAAGCTATAGTCCATTTCTTGCATACACCTTGGCTTGCAATGAGTCACGCGTCAGCCAAAAAATCTACTAGCGAAGCGTGCGGACGCTTCGTCTCGTTTGCAGCTGCTACGGTATATGCCATCCTTCCTTGGCAAGTGGCCTCCTCTAGACCTGTCACAGGGTCTGCCAGCGGACTTTCTTCTCAAGCTTTAGGCGGTGTCGCCCAGGTTGGGGTGTCCGTGCAAAGTAACGGAGAGGAAAGAAAACCTCTCAACTTGGCCGAGACGTATACAGACTTGTACACGCTTGGTCCCGGAGATGGTTTAACGCTTGTTTTCCTGGATCCGGAGCTTAAGGATGTCGGCGGTCCATTCGGGATTCTTATGGATGGGACCGCGATCTTGCCATTTATTGGATCTGTTCAACTGGCCGGTTTGACAATTGGTCAGGCGTCACGTTGGTTGACAGGTTTATATCAGAAGCAAATCGTACGACCGCAGTTACTGTTGCAACTGACAACGCCGAGACCTACAAAAGTAACGATTATAGGTGAAGTTACTAAACCTGGCTTCTTTGAGTTGCAAGGTTTACCTCGTGCCATAGCTGCGGTTCAGGCTGCTGGAGGGATTACCGCAAATGCTGACATTCGTAAGGTGATGTTGAGACGCGTCGTCGGTCAGGATGGTGCACAAAAGCAGACTTTTTTGGATTTGTCTCAGGTTTTCTTTATGGGCAATCAGTTCCAGAATCCGATTCTGTTTGACGGCGATACTTTGATTATTGGCAGAGCAACAGAGCCTTTACCCGATGAGATTATTCGAATTGGTCGAACAAATCTTTCTCCTACAGTTATCAATGTTTCTATATTAGGTGAAGTTAAAGCTCCTGGCACGATCGGACTTCCAGCAAATACTCCTCTTATGGAAGCTATCTTCAGGGCTGGGGGCCTAGCCAAGTGGAGAGCTAACAAGAACCATATTGAACTTATTCGTTTTAATGATAATGGCACAACTACTCGTCAAGTCTTCTCTTATAAGCAGGATCTTAATGTATCCAATGGATTTAATCCGCCACTTAGAGACAGAGATACAATTATTGTGAACCGTTCCTTCTACGGTGAAGCCATTGATGCCCTTAACGATCTTGCTGTTCCCATTGGCATTGTCAACAACTTGGGTGGCATTGGAAATAATTGGGGCTGGAACAACAATCGTTGATGTTTTCCTGAACTCACAATGAAAAAGTTTTCTCTGTTTCAAGCTAAAGATCAAAAAGCGGCCTTTCTTTTTGCTTTGTTCAGCCAGTCCATATGGCTTCCTGTTTTTATTGACGGACATCACGATCATAAACTGGCGAGTTCTAACAAAGGTTCTCTTTCAAAATCATATCTTAGTGGCTCAGCTAAAAACATCTATTCACTGCCATCGCTCTCTCATCCCACGTCATCTTACGGCTCTTCATCGGACAAGGGTCAAAGCACGAATCAACAAAGTACTGGTTTAGTTTTGCATTCGGCTCTTTCACCTCAACAGGTATCGCCTCGATCACTTTCGCGTTCTTTAGTTACTAGAAATTCGTTCAGCGCTTTTGGAAGGTCTTTTTCTCATGGAGGTTCGACTTCTCTGCTTTCCAAGCTTTCATCTAGTGAGAGTGATGGATCAAAATCATCTGTCCCAACCAACTTGTTAATCAAGAAGCAAATTTCTCCTTTACAGCATCTCTATACTCGCTCTGAGCTGTTGGGAGGAATTCTTACTCTCGACAATATGAATGAACCATTGATGCCGGCCATAGTCCGGGCTGAACGGGCTCAGTGGATTCGTTCTGGTGATCCACTTGCTCCACTCCCAGATTTGTGGCGGGAACCGATGCGTCGAGCCCTGACATCACTCCTGAACTCCGAAAGCCAGTCAACGTTGAGCCCCGCTCGCAGAGATCAATCAGTTCTTACCATTGAATCTGCACGTATCGTCCACGTTCCTTCTTCCAGAGTTCGACGTTCGAGCGAGATACCATTGGCATTGCAGCCGGATGGTTCAGTTGATATCCTCAACAAACCCGATGATCCCGCTGTTATTGAGGAGATCAATCGTTGGTCGCAGCGCCAACGCCTTCCGCAGAAGGGTCGCATTACGGCAGCTGTCATTCACCTGCATCCTTTTGTCCCTGAAAGCTCTCACAGGACTGCACCGACCACCACACCTCTGCAGCCACAAAATCAACCTCGTCCCTCCGCGGTGACACCGCCGAAACCCAGCGCTCCTGTAGAAGAGACGGTTCCTGCTCCGTCTCCAACTCAACCCTTAACTCAAGCACCGTCATCCCCTGCACTTGCTCCTGAGCCATCAGTCTTGCCGGCCCCACCTCCCTCACCCGCACCCGCTCCTTCAGCGGCACTCGCTCCTGCCGCGGTCACCCCCGTGCCAGCGGTCAGTCCTCAGCCGGTCAGCGAAGGTCACGCCACAGCTCCCACGGAGGCTGAATCGTGATGGTTAACAAGCTTGCCAACGCCACTTCTATCGCCAGCACTTTTTCCTTGCGCATTGGATTGTCTGGTTCTTTTTTCTTGTTTATCTCATTCTATTCGTTACCTGCTTTCGCACAATCCGCAGCGCTTCCCAGCCGTCCGGTTTGGACCTCAGCTGCGGATGAACCATACGCACGCACCTTGAAATGGTCCAGGGTTCAGAGCTTTGGTGACATGCCTGCTGCTTTCCTGCCCATACCTTCTCCTGTCAGTCCTGCCGAGCTTGCTGCCAGGCCACGTGTCGAAGGGCCTTACAAAGGTCGTGGCATCTTTGGTGTTGGTGGAGGTGTAAGAGCTGGGATTTATACAGGAGATCCCACCAACGCCGTCCTTACGACGCGTTTCGGTTACAAGCTTGATGACAACTTCTCTATCTCTCTCAGACCCACTAATATCTTTTCAAGTTATGATAATAACAACAATAATGATTTCTTTAATAATAACGAGTTCCGAGTCCCCTTGACTTTAGATCTGTTTCATGGTTCGTTTATTTCTCCTTATATCGGCGGCGGTATCGCAACAAATACAGATGGACTTGGCTACACTGACGGCATGTTTACTGGTGGTCTAGATATCAACATTACCAAATATCTGACCATCGGACTCAATGTAAACTATATATATCAGAATAATATTGATGATACGGATTGGGAAGCGCTTGGTATGCTCTATCTTCGATTCTAAGCATCTTCTTCCTTGTTGCCTCTGCTGATTACTGATTATTTATTCTCCTTTTGTTAGTTGTCGTTCATATTGTTGCACATTTGGTTTTCTGCTTTGATCGTCAGACTTGTTTTTATTGTTTTTGGAACTGACATGCCTTCTACTGTCTTAACTATGACTGCATGACAACTTGCTTTCGTGGCGTTCATTTAAATCACCTCTTTTATATTATTAATAATGCTTTTCTTTTCTTTACTGTTTCTTCTTGCCTTGTTGATTTCATTTAAAACTCAGTTAATTGCGGTGTTTCTTCTTTTCCTGTTCTGCCGTGTTCCTGTCCCAGCGTGCAAGCTGCTTCTGCAATGAATCTTGTGGATTCTACGCAAGCCATCGCTGGTTCTGCCCTTGCTATTCGCTAGTGAATTCTATTAGATCTGTTGCTGATCCTGCTTCTGCGTCCCTTCCTGGATGTTCTCCTTCCTCTTCCTTCTCTTCTGAATGATCCTCCCTTATCTCCGGACGGTATTGGTCCCTGATCCTGCTCTTCCTGGCTTTCAGCCATTCGTTTCTTTCCTGCTGAGCACTTCATTGGGCGCGCTCCTCTTGAAATCTTTGTTTCGCAGCTTTTTCAGGGCTCCCGTTTAATCATGAGGCGACGTTTATCAGGGCTTTCAGGATTGCTTCTCTTTGTTCTTCATCATAATTCCAGCGATCAAAAAAAGCTTTTTCCACTCCATGCCCTTCCAGGCCGGCGATGAAGCTTTCTAGCTTTTCCTTGACCAAGTGCGGATCGAGCTGACCCAAAAGCTCTCTGCTCCGCCCCCTGACCTTCATGGACCCATCCTTCATGACCTGATCCGCTTGTCGTTCGTGGTAAAGCACCATCGCCGTGCTCATGGCCAGATTGCGCACGGTCAAGTCCACCACGCCCATTCCTGCTTGCCGCAACTGCGCCACCAAGGGTTCCGGAAGGCGATCCATCAAGGGAGAATCTGAGGTCAGGGAGACAACAAAAAAACCTCTGGCGCCATCGCGATCCCGGACCAGTTCTCCCACCTCGTCAGCGAGTACTTCATCGCTCACTTCACCGGCATCCCACAGGGCCAGGCGTTCGGCGCATAGGTTCATTGCTTCCTGGAACGTGAGTCGCTCGGACATGGATCTCTCCTGGTGTCTCAGCTCATTCTCGCCAAAACGGTCGTGCACTGGCAAATTTGAAGGATGACTCACAGCCCGCCCCCC
>Ga0194130_10006241_pt1 | contig 13906 bp, 11 predicted proteins | sample TA2KigsurfametaG_FD_160084 | JGI IMG/M metagenome (GOLD analysis project Ga0194130, IMG submission 160084) | Freshwater microbial communities from Lake Tanganyika, Tanzania - TA2015050 Kigoma 12 surface | ecosystem: Environmental > Aquatic > Freshwater > Lake | place: Tanzania: Lake Tanganyika... | reverse complement strand
GGAGAGAATAAAAAATTTATTTAAGAATCTTTTATTTAAAAAACAGAATAATTTTCAAGATTTAAAATATTCCTTGAATTTAAAAAAAAAATTAATATTTATTAATAACAAAAGTAGGATTAAGCCAGTCATAAATGATAATGACTTTGTTTTTATATTTAAACATGATTTGAACTTAAGTTATTTTTCTTTTTGTTTTTCTAATTTAAATATATTTTACTATTTCACAAGAGCAAAAATTGGCAAACTAAAAAAAAAATTTTTAAATTTATAAAAATTATTAATAATTATCATAGCTTTCGTTAATAAATATTTTAGATTTAACCAGAATTTATTTTAGAGAAAATTATTGTATTCATTAAAATTAAAGACGCTAATAATAGATATTTTTTATATTCTACTGATGCTTCCTTGTTTCTTAAGAAATATAAAAAATCATTATGAATTTAAATAAAGAAAGTATAAATTTTTGGGCAAATAGTAATTCTTATGATCATGTAGAAAACTAATCACAGTAAATTGCTTTTGTTTATCTTAGATCATTTAATTTATCTGTTAAGACACGCAATACATTTCATTATAATTTTTACGATGAATTAATGTTTGTTAAAATTCTAAAATTTTTTTTTAATAAAATTAAAAGGATAGATGACACCGGATATCATGAGTGGTCAATTGTTAATTATACTACAAAAAAAGACAATCCTTGTTTTTTTGTTATTAAATAATAGCTTTTTGATTATTGTTCACTTTCAATAAGTTCATCAAGAATTCTTGAAGTGTTATAATTTAATTTAAAATCTGGGTAATCTTTTAAAAATTTTGAAATGTCGGAAATGTACCATTTATGGTCACCAATTCTGTTATTCTTGTTTAGTTTTCTTTTAACTTCTATAGATGTTTTATTTTCAACATAATTCAAGGCTTCAAGAATTGATTTATGCACTGAAAAAATTTATCGATACAAATAACAATGTGACAGTATTTTGTATTTTTAATGAAGAAAGAAATACCAAGATATTTAATAAAAATACCAAAGTTTTTTAATCCAATATTTGGAAACTTAATAAAAAAAAAATTTTTATTTTTCTTATATAGTATTTACAATAATTTTGTTTATTTTTCTAAAAAATTTTTAAATTTAAATCTGTATCATTTTTATAATGAAAATATTGACTACACATGCTCATTATGTAAAAAAAAAAAAATACAGGATTGTTTCTTTGCTTATAATTTGCCCGATTTTAATATTAGAACTCTAAAAAGAAAGTTATTTAAAAAGTTCTATTTTAAATCAATAGCGAAATGTTCAAATTGTGGCTTGTTGCAAGATTATAATAGGCCTTCACAAGATGAATTGAATAGTTTTAGAGTGTTTTTTAATTCTAAAGATCAAGCTGTGTCAGAGGAAATTTGGCATTCTTATCCGATGCCAAATGATGAAATTATTAAAATTTACAATAAATATTATAAAAAAAAATTTTTAAAATGGAATCGAGCTTTAAAATTTATTACCCCGCCCAAAAAGATACTATTTTTAAGACCCACTCTTGGTTTTGATATAAAGTATTTTAAAGATAATTATCAAAATATTGAATGTTATTTTACTGAAATATCCAAAATTTCAGAAAAAACTATTATGCAGAGTTATAATGATGTAAAAAAAATTAAATTAAACATAGACGCAAACTATGTTGGAGATTTTAATAAATATAGTAATTTTTTTGATCTAATAGTTTCCAATCATCAGTTAGTCCATGTTTATAACCTAAAAGATTCGCTTGATAAAATTTCAAATCTATTAATTTCTGGAGGTAGTATAATTTTCTCACAAGAAATATCTGTTAAGACACGCAATACATTTCATTATAATTTTTACGATGAATTAATGTTTGTTAAAATTCTAAAATTTTTTTTTAATAAAATTAAAAGGATAGATGACACCGGATATCATGAGTGGTCAATTGTTAATTATACTACAAAAAAAGACAATCCTTGTTTTTTTGTTATTAAATAATAGCTTTTTGATTATTGTTCACTTTCAATAAGTTCATCAAGAATTCTTGAAGTGTTATAATTTAATTTAAAATCTGGGTAATCTTTTAAAAATTTTGAAATGTCGGAAATGTACCATTTATGGTCACCAATTCTGTTATTCTTGTTTAGTTTTCTTTTAACTTCTATAGATGTTTTATTTTCAACATAATTCAAGGCTTCAAGAATTGAGCAACTAGAAAAACGTCCTCCACCTATATTATAAATACTTTCTTTTGATGGTTTAAGATAATAACTCCAAAAAGCTTTTATAAGGTCATTGCTATGAATATTGTCTCTTACTTGCTTGCCTTTATAACCTATTAATTCATATTCCTTTTTTTTAATGCAACTTTTTACCAAAAAGGATAAAAAGCCGTGCATTTTGACACCAGAGTGATTAGGTCCTGTTATGCATCCGGCCCTAAAATTTACAGCTTTTAGTCCGTAATTCTTGTTAAATTCTTGAACTATAAAATCAGCATAAGATTTTGAAACGCCAAAAAAACTTCTTGTACAATTATCTATAGATAAAGTTTCATTAATTCCATTATAATAATTGTGATTTTTCTTCAAATCCCATCTAAATTTTTTTTCTATAAATTTAAAATTATTTGGATTATCTCCATAAACCTTATTTGTTGATGTAAAAATAAAAACAGAGCGTGGATTATAATTTTTTGTTAATTGGAGCATATTTAATGTTCCAACAGAATTAATAGCAAAGTCTCTTTTTATATTTTGATATGCCCAGTCATGAGAAGGCTGTGCGGCAGCATGTAATATAAATTTAATTTTTTTTTTAAATTTTTTAAAAATATATTCCATTTGATTGTAGTTTGTAATATCAAAATTAAAATGTTTATAATTTTTAAATTTTTTAATTATTTTTGTTTTAACAAACGTTGTATCCCCTTGACTTCCAAATAGTTTCATCCTTTCATTATTATCCACGCCAATTACTTCAAATCCTTTATTTAAAAGAAAAATTGACATTTCTGAACCTACCAAACCATTTGAACCGGTAATTAAAGCTAGTGACATTTTTTTTTATTAATAATTAACTTTATTTTTATTTTTTTATTTAAAATAATTTTAAATTTAGTTCTCTATATTTATTTATGATATAAAATGTTACAAATTTAAAGATGAAAATAGTTATAATTGGTACTGGAGTAGCTGGAAGCGTTATGTCTGATATGCTTCAGTCCAAAGGTTTTGAAGTTGTTTTATTGGAGAAAGAGTCATCTCCTGGAGGCATGTGTAAGAGTTATTATAAACAAGGTTTCACATATGAATATGGGCCACATATTTTAGCTATTCACAATTGTTCACAGAAATCTGCAAATTATTTAAGATCTAAGATTGAAACAGTGGAAACTCAATTAACCTCAGGATCTTTTGTTAATGGTCAACTTACATATTATCCTCCAAGTATTTTTTCTGCAGAAAAAATTAACTTAAAATATTTGGTAGAAAAAGAAATTTTAAATTTACCAAAAACACCAGATGAAACGAACTTTGAAAGTTATTTAATTAGTAAAGTTGGAAAAACTCTTTATGGACTTTTTTTTTATTCTTTTACAAAAAAATTCTGGAAAATTGAACCAAGGTTATTATCTTCTGAATGGGCAAAGATACGTCATCTTGGTGAAGATATTATGACAAAAAAAATGTTTTTTAATAAAAAGTGGTGCGCATATCCTAAAAAAGATTGGAATGAGTTATTTTATAATTTACTAAAAAATAAAAATGTCTTGTACGATATTGAGGTAAAAAAAGTTGATTTTAAAGAAAAACATGTGCTTATTCAAAATGGAAACAGAATTAAGTATGATTTTTTAATTTCAACCATGCATATTGATGAACTGTTTGGCTATTCTAGAGGCAAATTAGATTATGCCGGTTACCGCATTAGGCCAGAAATTATAGATAGAAAACATTTTGCGATGCTTGATGCAACTCCTATTGCAATGACTTATTATCCTGATTTAAGTGTGCCACATTGTCGAGTCTCTGATTATGGAAGTTTTCAGAAAAAAAATGACTATCCTTATGATAATCGGACTATAGTAACATTTGAGACGCCAGATAATAGTTGTCGCTTTTATCCGTTTACTGATGAAAAAAATGAAATGAAGTTTAAGGAATATTTAAATTTAGCTTCCCAGGAAGACTGCGTACTTTCCTTTGGAAGAATGGGTCTTTATAAATATTTAACGAGCGATACAACTGTAGAGATGGCTTTTCGAGCGATGGATTATATTAGCAATTGGTCTAATCTTGCAGCAAATAATAGATTAAAAGCATATTTCAATATAAGAGGAGATTGGAAAAATTAGTGAAAATCGCTCTAATCGGAGTAGGATATCCAGGAGTAAGTGGAGGTGGAGCAATTACTACATTATTATTCTTAAAAGCATCACAGAAACTCGGTTTTGATACAGAATATATTAATATCAAACCATCTTTTACCGGCGCATTAGATAACAATAAAAGAATTTTTTTTAAAAAACATAATATCAAAGTAACTCATGTAACTCATAAACAATTTTCAAATTTTATTTTCTTTAGAAATAGTATTTTAACAAAAAAATTAAAAAAAAAAATATTTAATGAAAACATAAAATTTGTATTTTTTTATGGTATTGAACTTTGTTCATTAGTTTATATTCAGAGATTAAATTCATATAATTATATAATTTTAGCAGACCCACCATCCGCAGTTCATGCTTTGTCATTAAAAATTAAGTTTATTAATCTATTTTTAAATTTTTCAATAAAATTTTTTTTAAAATTTTTTATAGATTTTTTTAAGCAAGGATTACTATTAATTTATTTCTTTTTCGTAGAAAGAAGAGTAGATAAATTTTTAGGTGGATTTGCGACAGCAAATCATCACGCGAAGTATTACAGAAAATATAACAAAAAGATAATTTATTTACCAGCCCCTGTAATATCTCCTAAAAAAAATTTTAATATAGAAAATATTATTAAAAACCGTTTAAAGAAAAGCATTCCTATTTTTTTAATTATAGGTCATAATTTAGACGGCACATCAAATCGTTCTGGTTTTTTAAAATTTTCAGAAAAAGTTAAAAGTTTAGAAAAATTTGCAAGAGATTTAGATTGGAAAATCTATGTGGTAGGTTCCAATTTTGAAAATTATAAAGATCTTCTATCAAATAATTTTTTAAAAAAACGTATTAAAATTTTAGGTTATAAGAACCTAGAACATTTTCATCATAAGATTTATGCATTATTAAATTTTATTGATGACCCTCTGGGTAATAGGACTAGAATATCGCAATGCTTTGCCTATGGAATCCCAACGTTAACACATATATCTGCTACATATGGAACTCCAGAACTGAAAAAAAACTCAGGTGCAATTCTTTATGAAGACGAAAAATCTTTTATAAGAGGCTTTAGATCTTTAATAGAAAATCGTTCTTTATATAAAAAATTAAGTTTATTGTCTTACAAAACTTATAATAAATATCACTCACAAAAAAAACTAGAATACTTATTGAAAAAGACTCTTTGTTTTAAATTTAAATAGTAACTCAGAAGTATTAAATCTTTCAATACTAAATATTGTTAATGTAAATTTTTTTATCAATCCAAAAGAATATAATTTACACTTTTTAAGTATTTTAAAAAAAATTTTTTATAAAGTGTCTATTTTTTTAGAAATTATATCAAAAAAATTTGAAAAAAAAAAATTGAACGGTCTATTAATAATTTTACCAAATTCTTAAATTAAATTTTTTTATATTTTTTAGTTCGACAAAAAAGATAAATTTATTTTTATGGTTCCTACTTTTTAAGGAAGGTTATAATAATTTTCAATTCCAAAATTTACTCATATTATAGAATTATTTTCATATATTTAGATTATTTTACAGCCTTTTTTATATGAATTGTTGTTATATTTTATTAAGAAGATTAATAGGGGACTATAATTTTAATTATATGTCTGTATTAGCAATTATACCTGCAAGAGGTGGTTCCAAGGAAATTAAGAATAAGAATCTTATAAGCCTGAAAGGGAAAAAATTAATTCAATTTACATTAGAAGAGTCAATAAAATCTAAAATTATTGATAGAATTTTTGTATCTTCGGACTCTAATAAAATTTTAAAATTCGCGAAAAAATTTGGAGTTTCAATAATTAAAAGACCTAGGACAATATCTTTAGATGACTCAAAAACCTTTGATTGCGTTAAACATCTCTTAAAATATTTAAAAAAAATAGAAAACTACTCACCTAAATTTATTATTATTTTACAACCAACTTCTCCTTTTAGAAGTCATCTCCATATTGATGACGCTTTAACTAAATTAATCAAAAATAAAAAGGCTGATAGCTTAGTAAGCTGCATAAAAGTACCTCATCATTTTACTCCTCAGAAATTAATGCTGATTAAAAAAAATAATTTTTTAGAGTTTGATAAAAGAATTATAATGAGACAAAAAATTAAAAATTATTTTGCAAGAAATGGAGCTGCTATATATATTTTTAACTATGAAAAAGTTAAAAATAATTTATTTGGTAAAAAAGTTATACCCTATATTATGGATAAAAAATCATCGCTTGATATTGATGATTTAGAAGATTTAAATATCGCGAAAGAGTTAATTTAAATGTCAAAAGAAAAAATTCTAATAACCGGAGTAGCTGGTTTTATAGGTTTTCATTTAGCACTTAAATTATTAAAAAAAAATTTTTTAGTTGTAGGGGTAGATAATATAAATAATTATTACGATATAAAATTAAAGATTGATAGGCTAAAACAAATAAAAAAGTTAAAAAATAAAAAATTTATTTTTTATAAGGCAGATATCACTCAAAAAAGTAAAATAAAGAAAATTTTTTTAAAAGAAAAAATAACATATGTTATAAATTTAGCTGCACAAGCAGGAGTTAGGTATAGCCTAAAAAATCCTTACGCTTATATTAAAAATAATTTAACGGGATTTTTTAATATTTTACATTTGTCAAAGGAATTTAAAATTAAACATTTAATTTATGCGAGTACAAGTAGCGTATATGGAATGAATAAAAAATTACCGTTTCTTGAGAATCAAGAGGTTAATCATCCTTTGCAACTTTATGCGGCTACCAAGAGATCAAATGAATTAATGGCTCATTCTTATAGTTATTTATATCAGTTGCCAACTACAGGTCTAAGGTTTTTTACTGTTTATGGTCCGTGGGGCAGACCTGATATGGCTTTATTTTTATTTGTAAGAAATATGCTAAAAAAGAAACCAATAAATATTTTTAATAATGGTAATCATAAAAGAGATTTTACATATATTGATGATATAGTTGATGGAATTTATAAAATAATTTTTAAAATTCCGAATAGCAAAAATTTTGAAGAGCTTCAACCAAACAATAGTTCAGCTCCATTTAGAATTTTAAACATAGGAAATAGTAAAAAGGTTAAACTATTTTCTTTTATCAAAGAAATTGAAAATAATCTCAAAGTCAAAGCAAAGAAGAGATATTTAAATCTTCAAAAAGGAGATGTTATAGATACATGGTCAAATACTCGAGAAATAAAAAAAATTACTAATTTTAAATCTAAAATTACTTATAAAACAGGAATTAAAAGATTTATTGAATGGTTTAAAAAATATTATCAAATCAATTAAATTTTTATGTCGATTTATATTATAGCAGAGGGTGGATCTGTTCATGATGGATCATTTGGTAATGCAAAAAATTTATGTACTGTTGCGAAAAAATGTGGAGCTGATGCAATAAAGTTCCAAATTCATATTGCCGATTATGAGACATTAGAAAATGCCCCTAATCCAATCCATTTTAAAGAAGAAAAAAGATATGATTATTTCAAAAGAACGTCATTTACACTAAGACAATGGCAAGACTTAAAAAAACATTGTAAGAAATTGAAGATAGATTTTTTCGTATCAGTTTTTAGCGAAGAATCACTCAAAATTACAAAAAAGTTAAATTTAAAATATATTAAAATACCTTCTGGTGAATTAACAAATTTTCCACTTTTAAAAAAAATCTCAAAAATGAATCATAAAATAATATTGTCGACAGGTATGAGTAATTTTAAAGAGATTGATGATGCAATAAAAATTTTAAATAAAAAAAAAATTATTATTATGCAATGTACAAGTCTCTACCCAACACAAAATAATCAGGTCGGTTTAAATATAATTTCTCATTTGAAGAAAAAATATAAGTCTCACCAAATAGGTTTTTCTGATCATACAAATTCATTAGCAGCTGCAGTTGGAGCAGTTACTCTGGGGGCAAGTTTTGGAAAAACATATAACATTTAGTAAAGATATGTATGGTTCTGACGCTAAATATAGTTTTGAGCCCAGAGATTTTAAACTATATTGTACAGAAATAAGAAATATTTCTGAAATAATTCAAAGTCCAGTCGATAAAAATAATTTAAAAAAATTAAGAGAGACAAAGAAAATTTACGAAAAATTTATTGTAACAAAAAAAAAAATACTAAAAAATCAAAAGTTCACTTCAGAAAATATAACAACCAAAAAAACTGGAAAGGGAATTTCAGCTAATTATTTTTATAAGATAATTAACAAGAGATCAAATTCAAATATAAAAGCAAATAGTATTTTGAAATGGGGACAAATATTATGAGAAAAATTTGTGTAATGATAGGCTCTAGAGCGAATTATAGTTCAATTAAATCGTTCTTGGAAAATTGTCAAAAAAAAAAAATATTTAAATTGCAAATTGTACTATTTTCATCTGCCTCTTTGCATAGATTTGGTAATCTAGAAGAATTGATAAAGAAGAGTGCTTTTAAAATAAATCATATTCTTGAAAGTCATATAGAAGGCGAAAATTTGAGTACTATGGTTCGTTCAACAGCACTTAGCATGCTTCACATACCTGAAATTTTTAAAAAATTAAAACCTGATATGGTTTTGACTATTGGAGACAGATACGAAACGTTGGCTAGTTCAATTTCAGCTTCATATATGAATATACCTTTAATACATACAATGGGTGGAGAAGTAACAGGAACAATTGATGAAAAAATAAGACATTCAACAACTAAATTGGCAGATATACATTTTCCAGCGTCTAATGAAGCTCGAAAAAGAATTATTCAATTAGGTGAAGAAAAAAGTAGAGTTTTTATGGTTGGTTGTCCACGAATAGATTTGGCTAAAAAAATTTTAGAGGAGAGAACTAATTATAATTTATTAAATAAATATATTAATAACTATGGTGTGGGAAACGCATTTGATATTAAAAAAGGATTTTGTTTAGTATCTTATCACCCAGTGACAACTGAATATTTATTATTAGATAGTAATATATCCAATATACTAACTACGCTAAATAATTTAAAATTAAATTCTATCGTTTTGTGGCCTAACTCTGATGCTGGTTCAGATAAAATTTCTGCAGATATAAGAAAATTCAGAGAAAAAAATAAAAATTTAAGTAATTTTAAGTTTATAATTAATTTACCGACAGAAATATATATTCATCTAATGAATTTGACTTCATGTTTAATTGGAAATTCTTCATCAGGTATAAGAGAGGGTTCGTATATTGGAACACCAGTAGTTGATATTGGCAATAGGCAAAAAGGCAGAGAAAAAGGAAGTAACGTTATTAACGTTAGATCAAACGATATTAAAGCATTGGAAAACGCAATTAAATTTCAAATCAAAAAAAGGAAATATAAATCAACAAATATTTATGGAAATGGAAATGCATCACTTAAAATGATTAAAATTCTCAAAAAAATCAATTTAAAAATTGATAAAAGAATAACTTATTAGATTATTAAAATTATAAAAAAATGAAAAAAACTGAGATAAGACCCTGTGTCATTGGTCTCGGATATGTTGGTTTACCGGTTTTTTTAAATATTTCTAAGCACTATAAAACTGTAGGTTTTGATAAAAGTGTTTTAAGAGTTAAAACTCTTAATAAAAAAACAGATTCTAATAATGAATTTTCAAGGAATGAATTAATTTTAAAAAAAAAATCTTTAATTACTGCAAATGAAAAAAAAATAAAAAATTGTAATTTTTATATTGTTACTGTGCCAACACCCATCAATAATAAAAAATTACCTGATTTAAAATATGTAATAGATGCGTTTGAGATAATTTCAAAATATTTGAAAGAAAACGATATAATATTTTTGGAATCTACAGTTTATCCAGGAACGACTGAAGAAATATGTTTGCCAATATTAAAAAGAAAAAATAATTTAAAAAATTTCGAAATTGGTTTCAGCTCAGAAAGAGTAAATCCTGGTGATAAGAGTCATTCACTCAAAAAAATAAACAAAGTAGTAGCTTTTAATTCATCAAATTATAGGAATAAAATAAAAGTTATAAAAATATACAAGTTAATCTCAAAAAAAATTTATTTAACTAAGAATATAAAAAATGCAGAAATGTCCAAATTACTTGAGAATACTCAGAGAGATTTAAACATTGCATTTATAAATGAAGCTTTAATTTTAAGTGAGAGAATGGGTTTAGATTTCAATGAAGTTTACAATTTAGCCAAAACTAAGTGGAATTTTTTGAAATTTAAGCCAGGATTAGTTGGCGGACATTGTTTACCAGTTGATCCATATTATTTATCTTATATTGGGAGAAAACATCAATTTAATACATCAGTTACACTTTCAGGAAGAAAGACAAACGATATGATGTCAGATTTTGTGTGCAAATATGTAGAAAAGAGATTGAAAGATTTTACAAAAAAGAAAATTCTAGTCGCAGGTATAACTTACAAAAAAGACACTTCTGACGCTAGAAATTCATTATCAATTAAAATATTTAAAAAGATTAAAGTTAAATTCGTAAAAGCTGAGGCTTTTGATCCAAATATAAATCAAAAAAATTTTAGACACTTCAAAGTACACAAAAGTATTAAATCATTAAATGATTATAAAGCAATTATATTTTTAGTAAATCATTTTGAATTTAGAAAACTCTTGCCCAAAGTAAAAGCATTAAGAATTCAAGTAGTAGATATTTTTAATTTTTATGCAAAATAATATTATTAATTTAAATTTTTTTAGAGGACAACCATTAAAATTTAAATTTTATTTTTTTTTTTCTTTAATTTTATCAGTTTTTTTATTTTTTTTAGACTCAATTTCGATCATTGCAATTTTACCAGTTATTTCAAATTTTGATGGTATTAATTTCAATAATTCAATTTATGATCAATATATTCCAGAAATATTTTTTTTAACCTTACAGTCTTTAAATCAAAAAATTATTATAATTATTTTTATAATTGTTCTATTTTTAAGAAATATTCTAAATATTATTCAAAATTTAATAAATTTTTCTTTTGATAAATATTTAGAGATCAACGTATCAAAGAAAATTCTTGATTTTTATTTAAGAAAAGATTACTTAAAATTTTATGAGATTCAGAGTAATGATTCACTAAAAGATCTCAGAGAGTCTGTTATTGGATATTGCCTTTACATCGGAAGTTTTTTAAGACTTTTTTCTGAATTAACTCTTATTTTTCTTTTGATAAGTCTTCTTTTTTATATTTCATTTTTCAAAACTCTTTTAATTTCTTCTTTTTTTCTATCGTTTATATTTTTTTATAGATTATTTTTTTTTAAAAAATCAGAAGAACTAGGAAAAATTCAAAATATAAGCTCAAGTCAACTAAATCTTGTAATTATTGAACTAAATAGAAATTTTATTCAAGTAATTTTGAGAAAATTAAAAAAAAAATACCTAAACAAATATTTATCAACTCTATATAATTATACTAACTCAAGGTTATTTGCCATATTCATCAAGTCAAATACTAAGCAAGTCTTAGAGTTATTTGTTCTTTTTTTATTAGTCTTGGTAGTTATTTTTTTATCGAATACAGGTGATTTAAGTAAATATTTTCCAGCGCTTCTAATATATTTAGTAGCAATTTATAGGATTTTGCCATTGGCAAATAATATATCAGCAAATTTTATTAAAATAAAAAATTTTGGTTATTCTTATCTAATAATTCAAAAAAAAATTGATGAGCATAACTTAAAATATGTTGATGTTATAAATGATGACCAAGAAAAAGCAAAACTCAATTTTACAAGCTCATTAAAATTAAAAAACATTTCTTTTAGATATAGCAAGGATAAAAAATTTTTTTTAAAGAACTTGGATTTTGAAATAAAAAAAAATGAAATGATAGGTATAATTGGTGAGAGTGGATGTGGGAAATCATCATTGTTGAAAATCATTATGGGTATATTTCATCCTGATCGAGGTAAGTTAGTCTTAGATAATAATGTAATAAAAAAAAACAACTTATATGAATTTCAAAATTTATTCGGTTTTCTTTCCCAAGAAAATATTTTAATTAATGGAACGCTTGTGGAGAATGTTGCTTTTGAAAGTTCTCAAATAAACATTAAAAAAATAAAAAAATCACTTGAACTTGCAAATTGTAAAATTTTTATAAGAAAACTTAAAAATAATTTAAATTATACAATTACCGAACATGGAAAAAATTTTTCTGCAGGTCAATTACAAAGAATTGGATTAGCTCGAATGTTATATTTCAATAATGATATTTATATTTTAGATGAACCAACAAGCGCTTTAGATGAAAAGTCTGAAATAAAATTCATAGATTTAATAAAGAAATTTAAAAATAATAAAACTATAATAATTTCGACACATAAAAAAGGTATATTAAGAAATTGCGATAAAATTTATGAATTAAAAAATAAAAAATTAAAAAGAATATTTTAGCTTCCATCATTTAAGCAAAAATTATATCTTTTATTTTTTTTTATAAATTTGTAGTTTATAGAATGTCTATTATTATTTTCTAATTGAAATTTAATATCTTTAGTGAAGTTATCTTTTCTGGGCTGTAATTTTTTATTACTTAAAAGTTTAAAAAATAATTTTTTTTTAAAAAAGCCATGTTGTTTTATTTTTGGACAAAAGTTATGTGAATTATTAATTAAAGACAATGTTGAAATCCAGTAGATTTGTGCTTTTAATATATTTCTACTATTTATTCTTTTGATATTTGAAATGTCTTTTAAAATAGAAAAATATTCTTTTTTGTTTTTAGGAGCAATTGTAAATCCAAAATTACTATAATCTGCGTCGGCAGTGGTTATGGTTGGTATACCTAAACTAGAATACTCGAATCCTGCGCTTCCATTACAAGTTAGTACCCCATCCACATATTTATAAATATTTTTAATATGCATACCTTCTTTTAAGAATTTAATATTTATTCTTTGTTCTTTGATTACATGATTGAATACATCTGAGGCTTTTATAGTATTAAATTTGTATTCATAGGGATGGGGTTTAATCAACCAGTTAACTTTATCCAATTTTTTAATTGATTTGCATGTCATCAAAAACCATTCATAAGAAGTGTTAAATATATTCCATTCATTATTAAATACGTTGTCAGCCATAGCGTGGGGAAGGATTAATATATTTTTTTTATCAGGTTTAAAGTTAAAGTATGTACAGAATTCAATTTTTGAGGAAAAATTAATTTCATGAGAAATTTTTTTATTAGACCATACAGTTTCTTTACCAATTTCTTCCAAACCTTTTTTTTTCTTAATAATCTTTAAATTATTTTTATTTTTCATTATTTTGATAAGTAGCTTAGCTTGTTTTTTTGAAATCTTTCTTTTACCTGAATTTCTATGTTTAAAATTTTTATATAACCTTCCAAAATAATTTGTGGCAGCGCTTCCATTCCAAGTGTAAACAGGTGTATTGACTAATAAACTTTTATTAAAATATAATTTGTTTGGAATAAATTGTGTTTCACCGATGACAAATATTTCATATTTCTCAAAATCAATTG
>Ga0194130_10006238_pt1 | contig 13913 bp, 11 predicted proteins | sample TA2KigsurfametaG_FD_160084 | JGI IMG/M metagenome (GOLD analysis project Ga0194130, IMG submission 160084) | Freshwater microbial communities from Lake Tanganyika, Tanzania - TA2015050 Kigoma 12 surface | ecosystem: Environmental > Aquatic > Freshwater > Lake | place: Tanzania: Lake Tanganyika... | reverse complement strand
CGCTCTTTTCAGGTGCCACGGTCGTCATGGACAATGGCCGTGGGGGTTGTCGGCTCGGGGTACCGGAACTTGTATCATGAGTTTCGGTCTCATCGTCACATCGTGTGACGGGTCGGTCAGCCTCGCCAGTTCCTCACCGGCCACCCGTCAAGATCAGTGCGCACATCCTCAACTCCGCCAGGGTTTTACCGCCTTCACCTCGGGATCCCGCTGCTGCTCGGTACGACCTTGCTGTTTGTGCTCGCTTGGTTCGATGCCGATCGGGCGATCGCCAGTGCGCTTTTTTTCAGTACGAGCGACGGTCAGTGGGTCGGCCACGACAGCTTTTGGATGAATGAAGTGCTGCACACTGCGGGTCGCGACCTGATGCGTCTGATCGGCGTCCTTGCCATCGGCGCCTGGGCGGCGAGCTTCCGGCTGCCGCGCTTGGGCGCGCATCGACGCTCACTCGGCTATTTCGCGCTCTGCATGGCCTTGGTTCCGCTCATCGTGGGCGGGCTCAAAACGATTACCAATGTCGATTGTCCGTGGGAGATCGACGGATTCGGCGGCGCACGACCCTACCTCGCGTGGTATCTGTCCCGACCTGCAGGGTTGCCGCACGCGGCGTGCTTTCCGGGCGCGCATTCGTCTTCGGCCTTTGCCTTGTTTGCCCTTTATTTTCTTTGGAGAGAGCCGCAGCCGCAGCGTGCAAGAGTCGCGCTCGTCGGGGTACTCGTGCTTGGCGCGTTGTTTTCGATCGCCCAGCAGTCATGCGGCGCACATTTCTTGTCGCATGATCTGGAGTCGGCACTGATCGCCTGGCTGATCTGCCTCGGGCTGTATCTGCAATTCTTTGACCATGGAAAACAGCCGGATGCAACGCAGGCTTGACGCACGCGCAAGATCGATCAAGATGCTGCGCCTGGCACTGCTCGCGACCGCAGCGTTGCTCGTGGCCCTGCCGCCGGCCGCTGCCGCCTCCGGCGTTCGCTCGCTGTTGACTGCGCGCAACGATGCTCTCGAGCAGAACCGACCGGCCGACGTTCCGGATGACGCCACACTAGAGTCAGCGGGCGCCAAGATCGGCAAAGTCACGGTACGCGCCCTCGACGTCTTCGATACCGCTCGCGAAGACGAGGACAACTGGCTGTTCCGTACGGCCAACCGTCTGCGTATCAATACGCGCGAATCGACCCTCGTCAATCGGCTGTTGTTCAAGGAGGGTGACATCTACCAGGGTCGCCTGCTCGAGGAGAGCGAGCGATTGCTGCGCGACACTCGCTATCTCTACGACGCCGCGGTACGCCCTGTGCGCTACGCCGAGGGCGTCGTCGATATCGAAGTGGTCACGCGTGATGTCTGGACGCTCAATCCTGGCGTCTCGTTTGGTCGCAAGGGTGGCAAAAGCACTGCGGGTATCGAGATCGAGGAGTTGAATCTGCTCGGTCGCGGCTCGCGGATCAACGTCAAGCAATTGAACGAGGTCGAGCGCGATATCACCGCGATAAGGTTCATCGATCGACAACTAGGTAGTACGTGGTGGGCGCTTGAGGCGGAGTACTCGGACTTCAGCGATGGTGGCGCCAAACGGTTTTCTTTGGAGCAGCCCTTTTACGCGCTCGACACCCGTCGTGCGGGTGGTGTTTCTTTCTTTGATACGACCCGTATCGATTCGCGCTATGACCTCGGTGAGCGGGTGGCCGAATATGGCGCCGAGCAGCGGCTGCGGAGTGCCTGGTTTGGTCTCTCGCAGGGGCTACAAGGCAATTTCGTGACCCGGTGGACGGTGGGGGTCACCAGCGATGAATGGCGGTTTTCCAAGGTTCCAGGCAGCGCCTTCAAGACGGCGCTACCCCCGGATCGCAAACTCGTTTATCCCTGGGCCACAGTCGAGTGGGTCGAGAATGATTTTCGCGTCGTGCGCAACCGCGACCAGATCGAGCGTACCGAAGATTTTCAATATGGTTTGAACGCCGCATTGGGTATCGGCTATGCGACTACCGGCCTCGGTGCCGATCGCAATGCGCTGGTGTTCAACTCGCGCGCCAGCAAGGGCTTCGAGTTGAGCGGCAAGCGCAGTCTGCTGCTCGCGGCTTCGCTCAATGGCAGATACGAAGACGGAAAGCTTGCCGATACTTTGTTGAGCGCTACGGTACGTTATTACCATCGTCAGTCAGACCGACGGCTTTTCTTTGCCGGGCTCGCGGTAGATGCCGGTGAGAAACTCGATATCGATCGCGAGCTGATGCTGGGTGGCGATACCGGTCTGCGTGGCTATCCGCTGCGTTATCAGGGTGGCCAGGGCCGCTGGTTGTTCACACTCGAGCAGCGCGCTTTCGCCGACTGGTACCCATTTCGACTCGTGCACGTCGGCGCTGCGGCATTCGTCGACGTCGGTGGCACCTAGGGCCACGATCCGTACGCGAGCAAGACACACGAAATCCTTGGCGACGTCGGCGTGGGTCTGCGACTCGGCAACAGTCGCTCTGCGCTCGGCAACGTGTTGCATATCGATCTGGCCTTTCCGGTGAACGGTGACAAGTCACTGCAGAGCATGCAGGTCGTCGTCGAGACCAAGCGCAGCTTCTGACGGGTAAACCGCCTCATCTGGCATGTCATCTCTCATGAAATTCAAGTTTCCTCGTCCGCAGTTTCATTCCACGATGCTGACCGCATGGTCGGCGCTCTGGTGTCTGATCGCCCTCAATCTGCCGTTCTGGACCCGCGTACTCGAGATCCGCCCGGCTGCTTCGATGGGCGATGTGATGTATCTAGCGTCCTTCGGTTTGCTGGCATTTTTGGTGATCAACATATTTTTGTTGCCACTGACTTTGTTGCGACCGCTGACCCGGCCGTTATTGGCGGTCGCCCTGTTGCTGGCGGGTCTCGCTGCATATTTTGTTGACGCCTACGGCGTGCGCATCGACAAGGTGATGATTCGCAACGTCTTCGAAACCGATGGCGTCGAAGCGGGCGAGCTCGTCAATCTCAACCTGGTTGTTTACGTGGGCTTGCTCGGCGTGTTGCCGGCTTTGCTGGTGATGCGCGTTGGTCTGATCGTCGCCAGCTGGCGACGGGAACTCGCGCATCGTGGAGTGGCTTTGGGTCTGACGGCGCTGGGTATCGGCGTGGTCGCAGCATTTTTCTACCAGGATCACGCCTCCACGTTGCGCAATAACCGCGAGCTTCGGCACCTGCTGGTACCGGTCAATTACCTGGCGGGCCTTGGCAGCTACGTCGGTGAGATCACCAAGCCTGAGCTGCCCTATGAAGCCATCGGCAGTGACGCCAAGCCCGGTGCCGTTTGGCAGCAAGCGAATGCCGCGCGTCCATTGATCGTGGTATTGGTGGTCGGCGAAACCGCGCGTGCCGCCAACTTCGGACTCAACGGCTACGCTCGACAGACGACGCCTGAACTTGCGCAAATTCCGCGCCTGGTCAATTTCACCAATGTCTCCTCGTGTGGCACGTCGACGGCGATCTCCGTGCCCTGCATGTTCTCTGACCTCGGTCGTGAGGGATTTTCCGCCGAAAAGGCCCGCGCGCGAGACAACCTGATCGACATCGTCTCCAAGGCGGGGTTTGACGTCGATTGGTTCGGCAATAACACCAACTGCAAGGGGGTGTGTCGCGCAGTTCCCGAGATTCGCGCAGTCCGCGCGGAGCATCCGCAGTTTTGTGTTGGCGACAGTCCCTGCATGGACGGTGCCATGTTCGGTTTATTCGAAAAAACTTTGATGCAGCCTGCGGGTCGACGCTTTGTCGTCTTGCATATGCTCGGCAGTCACGGACCGGGCTATCACCTGCGCTATCCAAAAGAGTTCGAGCGCTTCACCCCGGTGTGCCGCGAGACCGATTTTTTCAAGTGTCCAGTGAGCGATATCGTCAACGCGTACGACAATACGGTGCTCTACACCGATCACCTTTTGGCGAGTACGGTCCGCGCTCTCGAGGCGCTCGCCGAGCGCGCGGATACGGCGCTGCTGTACGTGTCGGATCACGGTGAATCGCTCGGCGAAAATGGCATTTTCTTGCATGCGCTGCCGTACGCGATTGCACCCGACGTGCAGACCCGCGTGCCCATGGTGTTTTGGGCTTCGAGCGGGTTTGCCGAGCGTATGGGCCTCGATGGCGGCTGTCTGCAGACTGAACGCGGACAACCGTTCTCCCACGACAACGTCTTTCACTCCGTGCTAGGTTTGCTGCAGGTCGATACCGCAGCCCGCAAGCCTGCACTCGATCTGTTCGCACGCTGTCGCAATACACAAATCAAAGCAGAGGGAGCGTCATCATGGCCGCAGAGATCAGGCCCACCGGCGTACGCAGTCGCCGCGATTTCATTACGGCTTCGGGAACGGTGGCAGCAGGCGCTGCGGGAACGCTAGCAATGTCGTCGGGCGCAGACGCAGCGATCTCGACGTCATCATCACGCCCACGCATATCGAACGACGCTCTGCGTGCGCTCTTCAAAGATCCGGTCTGGAACCGCGAAACCACGGCGCGCATCGAGGGTGACACGGCGCCCGGCAAGTACGTCAATGGTTACGTGACGGGTACGGTGCTCGGCGTGCGTGACGGCGAGACGGTTCGCCCGTTGTTTGGTTTCGAGGTGTTTTCTTCGATTCGCGTGGTCAAACAGCCGAACGATTCGTATCAACGCATGTGTCGCGAACTGATTTTTTATCGCGATCTCAAGACCGGCGAAATGATGGATAGCTGGCTCAATCCGTACACCAACGAAGAAGTTCGTGTGGTCGATGTGGCCAACGATCCGTTCAATTACGTGATCTCCGAGTATTACCCCGACCCACCGAGCTATGGCGGCCTCAATGCCGCGAAGCCGCCGCGTCGACCGTTCTTGCGCGACTGGGCTTTGCTCAACGACGACACGGTCATCATGCAGAGCGACATCCATCTCTATTACCGCAACGCACTCGATCCGACCGTATGGCAGCGCGAGTCTTCGGGACCTATGAATCGCGTGTCCGAGATGTTCCGTTATCAGATCCGGCGTGACGATCTGGAAAATCCCGCGCTGACTCACTTGCCGCACACCGGCGTGTGGAATCGCGTGACCCCGTGGTTGCCATGGATGTTGATGGGCGCGGCGCCTGGCCACATTCTCTACGCTGGCTCGTTCACGACTGTGCCCAGCGTGAATGCCGTGCCGCCTGCGGTGGCGAAGCGCGTGCGCGAGCGCTTCCCGCAATACCAAGTGGCTCCGGAGAAGTGGGTCGACCCCAGCCTTTCGAGCCTCGAGAATTACGCGCGGACGCAGAAACCCGCAGCGGTCAAAAAATAGGCGTCAGCGGGTTCTGATGGCGCGCCCGTAGTCGCCAGCGAGTTCACGAAGCCTGCCGTGGCTGACTCATCCGACATTCGTCGTTACACCGTCGAAGACCTGCGGCGTATGCAACCCATCATGGCGCGACACGAGGGAGTATGGGAGGGTGTTTATCGGCGTTATGATGCGCTCGGCAAGCCCATCGGCGAGCATCGTTGCAGTAGCAGCCACCCAACGAAGTTTTCTATGGCGCATTACCGAGAATGGACAAATACGGGAGGTGGCGATCAGCGGATCCCCAACTGCCTCCGAGGTGCACAAGCGGTACCCCGACATTTGGTCGAACCAGAATCGATTACAGCGATTGATTCGCGAGGCGTCTGATCTGGCTTGGCGATAAGTCTGCCGCAGTGGTTTTTTGGCCTTAAGTTTTTTGGCTTTAAGTAATACGATGCTCCAATAGCTCTGAACGGCCCGCCCAAGCCAGCCGGTAGAGTGAAAAGCATTCGGGGCGGTAATGTCGATCCAAGCGGATAACGTCGGATCAATTCTTGCAGCGGGGCTCCTCGGTGGATTGCGGACGGCGTTAGGCTTGCTCGCAATGACAGCCCTGATATGGCCGTATGGCGGGCCTGAAACAGCGGCGGTGTTCTACCACCTGTCAGCGGGCGCGATTTTAGCTGGTGCGTGGATCTCCGCTCGTTCCGCATTGCAGTCTGCGATCGGACAACCGCAGGACACACCTGCGTTGATTTTGTCTGTTGTGGCAGCGCCCGCCGTGGCGGCTGGTGCAACGCTTAGCGATGCGTACTCACTCACGATTGCAACACTGGGGGTCGCTGCAGCCATAACCGCGTTGCTGATGCTCGGGCTCGCGCGATTCAATCTCGGATCAGCCGTCCGTTACCTGCCGTTTCAGGTCGTTGGAGGGTTCGTTGTTGGCTCGGGCATCGCGATAGTCCTGTCAGCCCTTGCGTTTATGTTTCAGGTGCGCTCGTTAAAGGAGATTTTTACCAGCACCCCTTCCGCAGAGCAGTGGCAGATTGTGTTGATCGGCGGATTCACCTTTATTGCCCTAAGAGCCATATCTAAGTTGAGGCGAGGGAGCTCCTTTTCGCCAATTGTCTTAATCGTTGTGATCCTGCTCGTAAACACGTTTGTGTCTCTAGATAACGGCTTCTCGCCCGAACAACTATCGCATTGGTACTTAGGAGGTGGACTCGATAGTTCGGCGGCGGTCCAATTCAAGTGGTTCTGGTGGAGTGGTGTACCGTGGAGCGCGTTAGTCGAGAATGCAACATCTATCGCGGCGGCTGCACTTCTCAGTTGCACAGTACTACTTCTAAATATCTCTGGTCTCGAGTCGGCGACGCGGAAAGATTTCGATGTAAATCACGAATTAGGAATCTCTGGCGCGGCAAATTTAACAACTGCTCTGATGGGGGGATTGATTACATTCCACTCATTTTCCGCATCGCTCCTAGGAAAGCAGTTCGGCGTGGATGCACGCGCAATCGGTTTTATCTCGTACGGATTTATCCTGATATTTGCGCTTGCCGGCTCAATCCTAATAGCCAATATTCCGGTGCCTGTTGTTGGTGGGTTGCTTCTAAGCGTCGGTGTTGGGGTAGTTGATGATTGGCTGAAAAAAAATATCGATAAATTCAGAAAGCTCGATTTTTTTGTTTTATCAGTAATCGTATTTGCAATGTTGCTCTTAGATTATTTGATTGGTATCGCCATTGGATTGGCGTTGTCATTTGCTTTTTTTGTCTTTCAATACAGTCAGGTCAAAGCGATTGACATTGAGCTTGACGGAGGCGCCTGCCGGAGCAATGTCGAGCGCGATAACGAAGCAACTCGAATCTTGGTGGAAAACAAAAACGCACTAAGACTGATGAAGCTCGAGGGTTTCCTTTTTTTTGGTACTGCCTATCAAGTATTTGAAGTTGTAAAAAAAAGAGCTCAAGAGGGGGTTCGACACCTCATTCTGGATTTTTCAAAAATAAAGCAAGTCGACTCCTCTGCGGCAAACATTTTTAGCAAAATTGTCGATTTAACTGTTTCTAATCAAATCAATTTATACATTGTGCGTGCTGACCCGGTGAGGGTTGTTCCTTTTCTTGGTAAAGCAGCGACGGACAGTAACGTTCGGATTTTTTTAGAGCGCGATAGAGCCGTAGAAGAGTATGAAAACGCAATGCTAATTAGCTCAGGATATGTCTCGGTGAGTGGGCGTAATCGTCTGCGGAGCATTTTCTCAAGCAGATTTTCTTCTGCAGAAACTTTTGAGAAATTCCTCAACTATTTCAGTTTAGAGCGCTTTTCCGAAGGGGAGGTTCTCGCAAAGCAGGGCGATCCGGCTGATCGAATGTTTTTCGTTGAATCTGGAAAGATAGATGTTGAAATATCGCCTTTTGAACCGGGCCGCCCCCCGATACGAATTAGCTCGATTACGAAGGGGGAATTTGTCGGCGAAGTCGCGGTATATAGTGGATCTAAGCGGACTGCCTCGTTAGTTGTTAGAGAGCCGGCCACGGTCTACTCGCTGTCGAGGCAGGCCCTTCAATTGATGGAGGAGCAAGATCCGCGGCTCGCGCGCGAGATCCACCGATTTATTTTAACCACGATGAGCGAACGTCTCGTTGCACTCAATAATATGGTTCGACAGTTAGACCCGTAGCCCTCATGACCTGACCCGGTATTTTTGGTCCATATTTAATGTTCATAAAAGGGACAGGAGACGTGGACGATGGGTAAGCAGAGGTACACGACCGAGGAGATCATCCATAAGCTTCGGGAGGTCGATGTGCTGATCGGTCAGGGACAGACCCCAGCGGGGATGAGAACGCGATGAGATGAGCAGCGGACAACGCATTGTCGTTTAAACGACAAATGCTAAACGCAGATACATCAAACAGTCATGTCAAAACCGAATTCTTACTCTCGCGTATCTTTCTTTGATCGTTGACTAAGCTCTTCATGCGAAAGTGTTTTTGATCGGTTATCTCGCTGTCAAAAATACGATGTGTACATGTATGTTCGCTTACATGCGGGTTAGTGACACGCGTAACTTGTTGAGGGCCAATAGGGGTTGCTGAGTCGAGACTTCTCATATATCCCTTGGTCATTTGGTCGGAACCCAGGCGGGCCTCGACTTTTAGCCCAGACAGAAACGGAGCGTATCTAAACCTCGTGTAATAAGGACCCACAGGCCAAACCGGCTCGGTACCGGGGTCCGCCTCGATTTGCCGCTCACACCACCCGTGGCGTACGTTTATGATGAGGGGCGGAGTTTAAGCTCAAATTGTCGGTAGTCGTATGGGTAAGTCTTCGCTTATGGACGAGGCTCTTCGTGAGAGCGTATCCGCGAGTGGGGCCTTGCGTATCACGGGGCCGATCCACAGAATTAAAGCGCGTCGGTGTTAACGTTCACTTCCCAAACTCCTGAGGAAAGCCGTTTCGGCTTAGGGTCAATCGTTGAGCTCGCCACGCGAAACTGGGTTTGACACCCTCAGCCTGCATGCAGGCCAGCAGCCCGACCCGGCAACGGGCGCGAGAGCGGTGCCTGTTTTTCAGACAGCGGCCTACGTCTTTCGCGACAGCGATCACGCGGCCTCGCTTTTCAATATGGAGCGGGCCGGACACGTCTATTCGCGAATCTCCAATCCGACCAATGCAGTGCTCGAGGAGCGAATTGCGGCGCTCGAAGGTGGGGTAGGGGCTATCGCTACCGCAAGCGGACAGGCGGCCTTGCATCTGGCGATCTCGACGCTCGCCGGAGCGGGGTCGCATGTGGTGGCCAGTCGAGCAATTTACGGTGGCTCACATAACCTGCTGCACTACACGCTGCGGCGGTTCGGTATCGACACCACTTTCGTCGACCCCCGTGACCTATCGGCTTGGCGCGCGGCCATTCGTCCTAACACCAAAGTTTTATTCGGTGAGACGCTGGGAAATCCGGGACTCGACGTGCTCAATGTGCGCGCGGTTGCCGACATTGCTCACGAATGCGGCCTACCCTTGCTGGTCGACAGCACGTTCACCACACCCTATCTATTGCGACCATTCGATCATGGCGCTGATCTCGTTTGCCACTCGGCCACAAAATTTTTGGGGGGGCATGGCGTCGCAATCGGCGGCTTGCTTGTTGACAGCGGCGCTTTTGATTGGGAAGCGTCGGGGCGTTTTCCCGAACTCACCGAGCCTTACGCCGGGTTTCACGGCATGGACTTTCAGGAAGAATCCACGGTCGCGGCGTTTTTGCTGCGGGCACGTCGCGAGGGACTGCGTGACTTTGGTGCCTGCATGGCACCGATGACGGCGTTCCAGTTGTTGCAGGGCGTCGAAACGTTGTCGCTGCGTATGGAGCGACACATCGCCAACACGCGACCGATCGTGAAGTTCTTAGTAGAGCACGCGGCGGTAGAGTCAGTGAGCTATCCGGAGCTGCCCTCGCACCCCGATCACGCGCTGGCCAAAGCAATCTTGCCGCGGGGTTGTGGAGCGGTCTTCACCTTCGAAATCCGCGGTGGTCGCGCAGCCGGTCGTAAGTTCATCGAGTCACTGCGGCTGCTTTCGCACCTCGCCAATGTGGGCGATGCCAAGTCGCTCGTCATTCATCCTGCGAGCACCACGCACTTTCGTCTCGATACCGAGGCCTTGCAGGCAGCCGGAATCGGTGCCGGCACCATTCGCCTCTCGATAGGCCTCGAGGACGTGCCCGATCTCATCGATGATCTTGCGCAGGCCTTGCGCGTGTCGCAGAAAGCCTGAGCGCGAAAGGCCCTCAAAATGCAGTACGAGCTCGATGGCAAGACGGCATGGGTCTATACTGGCGGCAAACCCTTCGATACATCATTGCCGACGATGGTCTTCATTCATGGTGCCGAGCACGATCACAGTGTTTGGGCGCTGCAGAGTCGCTACCTCGCTCATCACGGTCGATCTGTACTCGCGGTCGACCTGCCCGGTCACGGACGCTCGGCAGGTCCGGCTCTCGAAAGCATTGAACTGCTCGCAGACTGGATCGCAGCGCTGTTGCGGGCGGCAGGGGTGCAGAAGGCTACGGTTGTAGGTCACAGCATGGGCTCTCTGATCGCCATGGAGTGCGCGGCGCGCTATCCCCAACTCATAGCCAAGCTGGTGCTCGTCGGCACCGCCTTTCCGATGAAGGTCTCTGACGATTTGCTGGCTGCCACTCGTGATGACGAAGCCACTGCGCAGATCATGGTTAATCTTTGGTCGCACGCTGTGCTTGCGCATTTTCCAGGGAGTCCCGGCCCTGGGTTCTGGGTGCAGGGCGTCAATCGTCGGTTGATGCAGCGGCAAAAGCCCGGAGTGATGCACGTCGATTTTCGTGCATGCAATGCTTACACCAACGGACTTGTAGCCTGCGCCGGCATCAAGTGTCCAGTTCTGCTGGTGCTTGGCAAGCGTGATGTCATGACGCCGCCACGTCTCGCCAAAGAAATCATCAAAGTGCTTATCGACAAGCGGGTGGTCGAGATCGAAGGCGCGGGTCACGCGATCATGGCGGAGAAACCCGATGAACTCCTCGATGCGATTCGCAGTTTTTAATCCCGCTACCGGCGAACAGATCGGCAGCGCCCCGGATGGGGGTGCCGATGAGGCGCTAGCGGCTATCGATGCGGCCTGCGCTGCCTTCCCTGCCTGGGCGGCAAGTAGCGCTTACGAGCGCTCTGCAAAGCTCTATCGCGCCCATGAACTCATGATGTCGAATCGCGATGAGTTGGCGCGACTCATGACTGCAGAGCAGGGCAAGCCGCTCAAGATGGCGCATGCCGAGGTGAAATACGCCGCCGATTTTTTGCTGTGGTTTGCCGAAGAGGCCAAACGCGTTTATGGCGAGACGATTCCCTCGGCCAGAGCCGATCAGCGGTTTTTGGTGCGACGCGAACCGGTTGGTGTCGTCTGCGCCATCACACCTTGGAACTATCCGATCTCGATGATCACTCGCAAGGTCGCTCCGGCCCTGGCGGCAGGCTGCACCATCGTACTCAAGCCGGCCGAGACCACACCGCTTTGCGCGCTCGCAGTGTTCAATATTCTCGAAGAGGCCGGTGTGCCGAATGGTGTTGCGAACCTTGTCACGGCTTCGAACCCGGCGCCCATCGGCGAAGTCTTTTGCACCGATTCAAGGGTGCGAAAGATCAGCTTCACAGGATCGACCGAAGTGGGGCGCAAGCTGTACCAGCGCGCTGCGGCGCAGTTCAAACGAATGTCGCTGGAACTCGGTGGACACGCCCCTTTCATTGTTTTTGATGATGCCGATCCGGTGCACGCCGCTAAGGGCGCCGCGGCGGTCAAGTTTCTCAATACCGGTCAGGCCTGTATCAGTCCCAATCGCATTTTCGTACAGCGAAGTATTGCAGTCCCCTTTCTCGAGACGCTACAAAAACGCGTGACGGCGCAACGTGCGGGCAATGGCATGGATGAGGCGAGCACGATCGGGCCTTTATTCAGTCAGCGCGCGCTCGACAAGGTCGAGCTGCAGGTGCAGGACGCGCTCGAGCGCGGCGCGAGTTTGCTCGTCGGTGGCAAGCGACTTGTCGAGGGCGATTTCGCGCGGGGTTTCTTTTATGCACCGACGCTGCTCAGCGATGTAACTACGGAGATGCGCATCTATCGCGAAGAGACCTTCGGACCCGTAGCCCCGGTCATCGTCTTTGATACCGAACAAGAGGTACTCGCCATGGCGAACGATACTGGCTATGGACTCGCTTCCTACGTTTATACGCAAAATCTCGGCCGGGCCATGCGGATGTTCGAAGGTTTGCAGTTTGGCATCGTCGGTATCAACGACATCAATCCCACGAGCGCGGCAGCACCCTTCGGCGGTATCAAAGATAGCGGCCTGGGCCGCGAAGGCGCACGGCAGGGTCTCGAGGAATATCTCGAGACCAAGCTGGGCGGCTTCAGTATTTGAGGAGCATATGAGAACAACACCAGCGCCCAAAGTTGCCGGAGGCATTCTCAGTATTTCGAGCCACCGTAATCTGCGCTCGCCATTTTTTCGTTTTTACGATACGCCTACCGCACGCTACGGCGTCTACAACCAACGACTATATCCACTCGATCTCGGTGGTCATACGCTCGAGGAGTATTGGCTTCTGCGTCGGCATGCACTCCTCTATGACGTGCCGGAGCGTCCGCTCGAAATCAGTGGCCCCGATGCGGTGAAACTGCTCGATCGGGTGTTGGTACGGCGCACGGGTAATCTTGCTGTTCACCGTGCGGCTTATGGCCTCGCCTGCGATCCGGGCGGCGGTCTTTTGATGGACGGCGTGCTGATGCGTCTTGCCGAAGATCGCTTTTGGTATGTCATGGCCGATGGCGAGTTTCTGCCCTGGCTGGAGGCGTTTGCCATAGGTCTCGATGTCCGCGTCGGCGATCCCTTTGTCTGGGTGCTGCAGGTCCAAGGGCCACGCTCGCTCGAAATTCTGCAGGCAGTCGCCGACCCTGCACCCGGCGCCGATTGGAAATACTTTGGTGTCGCAAACAGCAGCATCGGCGGACAGCCCGTGGTGCTTTCGCGTACCGGTTGGACAGGCGAGCTGGGTTTCGAGATCTATACGCCCATCGATGGGCCGCGTAATGACGCACTATGGCAGTGCCTCCTCGAGCGCGGTGCCAGCTTCGGCATGCGTGCGGCGTCGCTCGCCTCGATGACAGCTCGTCGTATCGAGGCTGGCATGCTCGATTACGGCACCGACATCGATCGCGGTCTCAACCCTTGGCAGGCGGGGCTCGGGCGCTTCGTCGATCTTGATCGTGCCGATTTCATTGGTCGCAGCGCGCTGCTCGAATGCGATCGAGCATTACGCCTTACGGGCCTTCGCTGCGATGACGGCGTGCCGCGTCGCGGCTCGACGGTGTTTGCTGCCGATGGCGCGAAGGGTTATGTCACCTCGTCCGCGCGCTCACCGGAACTCGACCGCGGCATCGGCTACGTGAAATTCGAGGCTGCAGCCCCTGAGGCCGGCACGCCGCTCAACATCGAAACCGATCAAGGCCCGCGCAAGGCGGTGGTGGTCGTGCCGCCGTTTTTCGATCCCGAGAAGCGACTCGCTCGGGATTTTTCAATTTGAAATAAAAAAATCGTCGACTGGCTAAACAGCAACTGGCAGCGGTTCTGCTGCTTCACCCCAAAAATGCGGGAAACCTGAGCGGATGATTTGCTCGCTCTCGCTCATAACGGCCCGTGTCGTGACTAAACTATCGCTGGCCGTGATATTAATTTGAGTGGTCGATAAACTGCCCGTGACTTGCGAGTCGTTGAAGTGCGTGCGAGTCGGAGTCCGAAACTAATCTTGATCGCCTAGTCATTGATCCCGTAAAGCTTTCGGGGAATTATTAAGTAAAGACTAATTCACTAACCAGAAGAAGGCTTTTTCCCGAAAGCGCAGCTGTCAAAAACACGATAGTAACTTACACATTCGCTTACACACCGCTTGGTGACACGTGTAAGTCATTGATGGACAACAGGGATCATGAACTGCAGTCTTCTCATAATCCCTTGGTCCTTGGTTCGAATCCAAGCGGGCCCAGTCTTTCACCGACGAAAGAAACGCAGCGTATCCGAATCTGGCGCGGGAAGGGTCGAGGGGTCAAAACGGGATTCGGA
>Ga0194130_10006237_pt1 | contig 13914 bp, 10 predicted proteins | sample TA2KigsurfametaG_FD_160084 | JGI IMG/M metagenome (GOLD analysis project Ga0194130, IMG submission 160084) | Freshwater microbial communities from Lake Tanganyika, Tanzania - TA2015050 Kigoma 12 surface | ecosystem: Environmental > Aquatic > Freshwater > Lake | place: Tanzania: Lake Tanganyika... | reverse complement strand
CGCGCGCGTCCGAACGCCCCACCTTACGGTCGGCGTGCACCCGCGAGGTCAGCAGGCCGGTCCGCAGCAGGCCCTGTAGGTCGAAGACGAAGTCGTAGCGCTTCCGCCGCAGCTCGCGGGTGAGGCGGAGGAAGCCCTTCGCTCCGCCGCCGCGCTCGAAGATATGGACCTCGTCGACGGCGGTGCAGGCCCGCACGATCGGGGCGAAGATCTCCCGCACCACCCACGAGATACGGAGCCCCTCGACCTGCGCCTTGAGGGACGCGGCCACCTGCAACCCGTGGACGATGTCCCCGAGGGAGGAGGGCTTGATGATGAGGAGCTCGGTCATGGACGCCGGGAAGCGCCCACGGCACCGCCGCCGACGCGCCGAGGCAACCCCTTTTGCGCACGGCGGGGCGTCCGACGCCGCTCAGACCTTCGCCGGGGAGGGAATCTCGAAGCCCTTGTGGTTCGGGTCCTGCAACAGCGCGTTGGCCTCGGCCGCGAATTCCCCGGTGTGCCGCTCGGCGGCCGGGTCGAAGGTCAGCCAGGGGCCCACGACATACTCCGCCCCGTTCTCGGGAACCCCCGCACCGTCGCGCATCATCTCGTGGAGCTTCAGAAAATGCTCCGCGGCGGCCACATTGTCGCCGAAGCGCCCGGCCTTGGCGTTGAACGGCACCTTCCGGCCCAGCCGGTAGGAGTTGTTCATCAGGTGCCCCAGCACGCTGGCGTAGTGGGACTCCTCGGCGTTGCCGTTCGCCATCTCCGGCTTGCCCGCGCGGCAGGCCGCGATGAACGAGCCCCAGTTGCCGCCCGCCGTGACCTGCCCCGGCGGCAGGTCGAGCTTCTCGCCCTTGGCACTGCCCTTGGCGAAGTAGGTCCCGTCCACAATGCGGCCCCCATCCTCGAAGTAGTACTCGTTCTTCACTTGGTGGATGTAGCCCGGATGATTCACGTTGCGGACGTTGAAGAACACCTGCTGGTCGTTCGGGTACTCCGCGATGGCGAACATCGTGTTCGGGGTCTCGCCTTGGTCGTTCCACTTGAAGCGGCCGCCCAGCGCCATCACGCGCACCGGGTTGGTCAGCTTCGGGTCGAGGGCCCACCGGGCGACGTCCAACTGGTGCGTGCCCTGGTTGTTCATATCGCCGTTGCCGGTGGCCCAGAACCAGTGCCAATTGTAATGGACCAGATTCGGATGGTACGCGGTCTGCGCGGGGCCACGCCAGAGGTTCCAGTCGAGACCCGCCGGCGAAGCGCCTGCAGGCTTCATCCCGATCGTGTCACGCGGCTTGCAGCAATAGCCGTAGGACACCTTCAAACGCCCAAACTTGCCCGCTTGGATCGCCGCGTGCAGGCCGGCCAGCTTCGCGTCACTGCGGCGCTGGGTGCCGTGCTGGATGACGACCCCGTACTTGCGCTGCGCGGCCACCACCACCCGGCCCTCGACCACGTCGTGGCTCATCGGCTTCTCAACGTACACGTGCTTCCCCGCCTGCGCCGCCCAGATGGTCATCAGGGAGTGCCAGTGGTTCGGCGCCGCGATGGAGATGGCGTCCAAGTTCGGGTCCGCGAGCGCCTTCCGCACGTCCGCGACGCCCTGCGGGGTGTAACGGCCCTGCACCCGCTCCTGCACGTTCTTCAGGGTCCGCTCGAGCACCCGCTGGTCCGGGTCGATCAGGTAAGCGATCTCGACGTTCGGCTGCTCCAACCAGCCAGAGATGTGGCTCTTGCCGCGGCCGTTGAGGCCGGCGACGGCGATGCGCAGGCGGTTGTTGGCGCCAACGACCCGTGCGGCCGAACGGGTGCCGCCCAACAGTGCGAGCGAACCCGCGGCGAACGCGGACTGGCGGAGGAAGGTGCGACGGAGAAGCAAGGTCATAACGGAATACGGGGGTGGAAACGGATGGGGTAAAAGCGCCGTCGGGGACCGGCCTTAAGAAGGACATCCCAGCGCTGGCGACCCGGCTCGGTCAAGCCCGGACCCGCTCAGCGCCACTCGTGCCGCGGGTAGCGGCGCGAAAGCTCCGCGCGCACCTTCGGGTACATCTCCCGCCAGAACGCCCCCAAGTCCTCCGTCACCTGAATCGGCCGCTGATTCGGGGCCAGCACCTCGATCCGCACCGGCACCCGCCCGTTGCCCACCGCGAAGCGGCCCTCGATGCCGTACAGTTCCTGGATCCGCGCGCTCAGCACCGGCGGGCCCTCCGCAGCGTAGGTCAGCCGCGCCCGGCGGCCGTTGGCCATCACCAGGCGCTCCGGCAAGTAGTCATCGAGCACCGCCAACTGCTCCGTGGTCAGCCACTCGCGCAGCACCGGCAGCACCGGCTTGTCCTGCAGGTCCCGATACCCGCGCTCCCCGTAGCAAACCTGCTCGATCAGGGTTGCTCGGTCCGCCAGGGTGATGGGCGAGACCTCCAGCTCCGGGAACCACTCAGCGAGCCGATTCACCCGGATGATCCATTGCTCGACCGCCTCGTCCCAGCCCTCCAGGCGGATGCGGCCCGCGAGTACCTCGCGCGCTAGCAGCGCGGCCGCGGCCGACGCGGGCACGTCATCGCCCCCGGCGCGGGACTCGAGCACGAGATCGCGGAAGCGGCGCTCCCGCCGGGCCACGACCCGTCGCGCCTGCTCGTCGTAAACGACGCTCTGGGTTTCCTGGTAATCCTCCGGGAACAGCTCCCGGAGCCAGGACTCCTCGACCGCGGTCGCCTGGGAAAGAAGGGTCGTGACCTCCCCTCCCCGCCCACCCACCTCGCTAATCTCCGCCGCCACGAATAGGGGCGAACCCTGCACGCAGCTCTCGCGGGCTAGCATCCCCCGCCGCTGGTGCACCAACTCGCAGCGCAGCGTCCCCGCGTCGAGCCGGCGCGCGAGCTGGTCGGAGAAGCCGGCCAGAATGCACTTCCGGAGCGCGTCCGCGTCGGCCGGACGCTCCTCGACCAGCAGGCCTTCGGCCGCCGCGATCTCGAGGAACCGGGCCAGCAACGGCCCCACTTGGCGCGCCGCCTGCGCGTGGATGCCCAAGCGACGGCACGCCTCCAGCTCGAACCCACACCGCCGCGCCTCCTCCCACACGGCCCGTTGCAGCAGGAAGTCGCTCGTCCGTTCCTCGCCCAACGTGTCCTCCCGCGCCCGGTCAATCTCCCGCGAGACGCCCCGGAGCAGCAGCCCCCGCCCCTGCGCCAGCGCCGCCACCAGCGCGGCGTCCCGCACGCAACCGGCCGCCTCCGCCGCAAGGAACATCCGGGCGTAACGGGGGTGCACGGGAAAGCACAGCATCCGCCGCCCGACCTCGGTGATTGCCCGGTGGCCGCCCGCCGCTCCCAGCGGCCCGAGGGCCCCGAGGTCCGCGAGCAGGAGTTCCGCGCGTTCCAGGGCCCGCGGGTCCGGCCGCTCCAGCCACGGAAAGCCGACGATGTCGTCGATTCCTGCGGCCTTGAGGGTAAGCACCACCTCCGAGAGGTCCAACCGGCGCACCTCCGGTAGTTCCTGCGGCGCCCGCTGGGCGTGCTCGCGCTCGGTCCAGAGGCGCACGCAGATTCCCGGCGCAGTGCGGCCCGCCCGCCCCGCCCGCTGGTCCGCGCTCGCCGCGGCAATGCGCTCGACCAGCAGCGTGTTGATGCCGCGCTGCGGATCGAACCGCGCGATCCGAGCTAGGCCCGAGTCGACCACCGCGGTCACCCCATCGATGGTCAGGGAGGTCTCGGCCACATTCGTGGCCACGATGATCTTCCGCGCCGCCTGCCGCGCCACCGCCCGGTCCTGCGCCTCGGGGGACAGTTCCGCGTGCAGGGGCAGCGCCACGCAGCCCCGCAACCCGCGCGCGCCCTCAAGGGCCTGCAGGGTCCGGCTGATCTCGTAGGCGCCCGGCATAAAGACCAGCAGGTCGCCAGGCGTGGCCGCCGCGACCCGCTCGCACTCCCGCGCCGCCGCCTCCCAGACCGGCTCCTGCTCGAAGTTGACCGGCCGCGCCTGGTACTCGATCCGCACCGGGTGAGTCCGCCCCCGCGACACCAGCGCCTCGCAGGGCGCGAGGTAAGCGGCGAGGCTCCCGGTGTCGAGGGTCGCCGACATCACGAGGATCCGCAGGTCCGGCCGGACGGAGGCTTGGATCTGCAGGGCTCGCGCGAGGGTGATATCCCCGTGCAGGTGGCGCTCGTGGAACTCATCGAACACCAGCGCGGCCACCCCGGGCAGCGTAGGATCGAAGGTCATCTGGCGCAGCAGAATCCCCTCGGTCACGAACCGGATCCGCGTGCGTGCGCTGACCCGCGACTCCAGCCGGATCTGGTAACCGACGCCCTCGCCCAGCCGGGTCCCGGCTTCCTCCGCGACGCGAGCCGCCAGCATCCGCGCTGCCAACCGCCGCGGCTGGAGCACGACCGCCTGGCCCGTCTCCCCCAACAACCCGTGCCGCCAGAGCCACTGCGGGATCTGGGTGGATTTGCCGGAGCCGGTCGGCGCCTGGATCACGAGGCGCTTGCCCTGCCGCAGCGCCACGACGAGGGCGGATTCGAGTTCGTAGATGGGCAGGTCCGGGATCGACGACATAGGACGGCGCGGCGCGCACCGCTCTGGGCCAACCCCCGGGCCTTGGCCAACCCCAAATGCCGCCGCTTCCGCGCGCGGGCCGCCGCGTTACCTCGGGCCGGAAACGGCTGGATTCCCGGCCCGCCTTCCCCGAGCCTCCGCGCGATGAGCAGCCACCCCACGACTCCCGGCGCGCGGGCCCACACCTACGATGCGATCGTCGTCGGTTCCGGCATCAGCGGCGGCTGGGCGGCCAAGGAACTCTGCGAGGCTGGCCTCCGCACTCTTGTGCTCGAGCGCGGCCGCGACGTGCAGCACCAACGCGACTACCCCACGGCGCTCGCCAACCCCTGGGACCTGCCCCACCGCGGCCGCCTGCCCCACGCCCTCGCCCAAGCCAACCCGATCGCCCGCAAGTGCTACGCCTTCGACGAGGCCACGGAACACTTCTTCGCCAAGGACGCCGAGCACCCCTACGTGCAGGAGAGGCCCTTCGACTGGATCCGCGGCTACCAGGTCGGCGGCAAATCGCTCACCTGGGCCCGCCAAACCCAGCGCTGGAGCCGCCACGACTTCGAGGGGCCCGCCCGCGACGGCTTCGCCGAATGGCCGATCACCTACGACGAACTCGCCCCGTGGTACAGCCACGTCGAGCGCTTCGTCGGGATCAGCGGGAACCGCGATGGCGTCGAGGGTCTGCCCGACGGCGAGTTCCTCCCGGCGTGGGAGATGAATGACGCCGAGCGCTCGATGGCCGGGCGCATCGAGGACGCGTTCCCCGGCCGCCGCGTCGTGCAGGGCCGCTGCGCCCACCTTACCGAGGCCCGCCCGGAACACCTCGCGCAGGGCCGCGGCCGGTGCCAGTCCCGCAACCTCTGCTACCGCGGCTGCCCGTTCGGCGGCTACTTCTCCTCCAATTCCTCCACCCTGCCTTGGGCCGCGCGCACCGGGAACCTCACCGTCCGCCCCGGCTCCGTCGTCGAGTCCATCCTCCACGACGACGCCACCGGCCGCGCGTCGGGGGTCCGGGTGATCGACGCCGCGACCAAGGCCGTGACCGAGTACTTCGCGAAGGTGATCTTCGTGAACGCGGCCTGCCTCAACACGAACCTGATTTTGCTGAACTCGAGGTCGCGCCGGTACCCCGCGGGCCTCGGCAACGACCACGGGCTGCTCGGCCGCCACGTGGCCTTCCACAACTACCGCGGCAGCCTCAACGCTTCGCTCGAAGGCTTCGCCGATTCCTATTACTCCGGCCGCCGGCCCACCCAGCCGATGATGCCCAACTTCCGCAACGTCACGCGGCAGGAGACGGATTTCCAGCGCGGATATATGGTGTTCTTCAGCGCGTCCCGCCGCGGCTGGACCCGCGGCCAAGGCGCGCCCGGGATCGGGGCCGCCTACAAGGAGGAGCTGACTCTTCCTGGCCCTTGGGGCATCTATATGATGATGCAGGGCGAGACCATCCCGCGGTACGAGAACCACGTGCGGCTCTCCACCGACCAGCGTGACCCGTTCGGCATTCCGCAATTGGTCACCTCCATCGGCTACACCGAGAATGACGAGCGGATGATCCGCGATTTCCTCGCGCAGGGCCGCGCGATGCTTGAGGCGGCCGGCGCCCGCGACATCCGCGCGACCGATGACCGCCGCAACCCGGGGTTGGATATCCACGAGATGGGTGGCGCGAGGATGGGCCGCGACCCGCGGACCTCGCTGCTCAACCGCTGGAACCAGTTCCATACCTGCCCGAACGTGTTCGTCACCGATGGCGCGGCGATGGCCTCGACGGGCGTGCAGAATCCGTCCCTCACCTTTATGGCGCTCACTGCCCGGGCCGCCCGGCACGCCGTCGAGGAGCTGCGGAAAGGCACCCTGTGAACCGTCGCACCCTGCTTCGCCACGCCGCCCAGCTCGGGGCCGCCGCCGCGCTCGGCTCCCTGCCCCACCGGGGCTGGTCCGCGCTGCCGCGCCCCGACGGCTGGAGCGCGGCCGAGGAGGCGCTGCTCGACGCCATCGGCGAAACCATTCTGCCCGCCACCCCGGGTTCCCCGGGGGCGGGTTCGGTCGCGATCGGGCGCTTCATTTTGCGGATGACCGCCGACTGCCATCCGCCCGCCGCGGCGGACGCGGTGCGGCGACTGCTGGGTGAGGTGGCGAGCCGCGCTCAAGCGGCGGGGGCCCGCCCGTTCCCGGAGCTCCCAGCCGCCGAGCAGGAGCGCCTGCTCGTGGCCTTGGAGCGCCAGCCGCCGTCCGCCCGTGCCGGGGTGGCGCCGTGGCGGCACGTGAAGGACCTGACGTTGCTGGGGTATTTCACGGCCGAGGCGGGCGCGACCCGGGCCCTGCGCTACGATCCGGTGCCCGGCGCCTACCGCGGCTCGGTTCCCCTGCGTCCCGGCGACCGCGCCTGGGCGACCTGAGGCCGCGGCTCCGGCGCCAATTGGTGAATAACCGGTGAATAAGGTTGGACTCAACTTATTCACCGTTCCGGGCGGTGGAGCGAATGCGAAGAACTCCTGCTTTCATTTCGGCCCGGTGCGCGCATTGTCAGCCTGTTCCTTGATAGAACAGTCGCAGTGCAACGGCCTGAAAAACGCCGTTGAGAACACGACTGGGATACTCCCGGGCAACCGGGGAATGGATGGCGGCAACTGGTGCCGCCCTCCCCTCGGCGCGACGCGAGTCGCGCCCAGGCATATATCACCAGTTCCTCTGGCCGGAGTCGTGTCCGGTCAGTCCACGCACGAATCAGGAACTGTGCGGCGAGGCGTGATTAGAAACCACGCCCAGCCGAGTCAGGTCCGCGGGAAGTTTCGAACCGCGGATTCACGCAGTCACCCCAGAGGGTATCGGTTGCTACTGCGCCGACCAGAACGCCAGCGCCTCACCCGGCGGGACCACCCCGCCAGAAGGCCCTGTCCCCACGCGGGGAAAGGGCGCGCAAGGGAGGGGCGAAGGCGGGGAGCGCACGGACCCGGCAAAGTCCGTACACCTCCTCCGGGAGCGGGGCCGCAAAACGGCGTCACTCCCCTGCAAACGCGAAACGCAACCTGAGAGGCAAGAGGTCAGACCCGTAACACGGGGCCAACGGCCGGCTAAACCCCGGCGCCGTCCCCGTGGTCACGGTGCCGACGTGTAGCCCTTCGCAGGCGCGTCAGCACCACGTCCGGCGCGAAGCCCCCGGCAGGGGGCGTCCGAACCGGGCGCAGAGGCCTCACTCAACAAATCTCGGCCGGAGACGGCCGAGACGGTCCCGCCATGAGACCGAAATTCCGCCTGCCGCGGAGAGTGGCGTCGGGAAACACACCGCCCGCGAAAGCGAGAGCGCCCAAGCGTGTGTGATCGGGAAAGAGCGCGTGGCGAACGCCCACTCCCACATAAGCCCCGGAGACCGAAAGGTTTCCGGGGCTTTTTGTTGGCCGGCCAGCCCGCCCCGGTCCCCGTCCCCACGCTCCCGCGCTCCGCGAAGCCGCGGCTGCCGGGCAGCCCGGATCCACCCTAACCCCTTGGCTTTGAGCCGATAATCCCTGGCTCCCCCGTTCAGCGCTGGAACCTTTTTCCAACCTTTATCCTTCGGTGATCCTTCGGTGATCCTTCAGTTTTATCAACATTTTAGCTCTATTCACCTAGGTGCGACCGAAGGATTACCGAAGAATCACCGAAGGATCTAGCTACGAGGATCGAAGGGAAAGGCCACGCAAGCGCCACCAGGCGGATGGCCAGCCAGCGCGCCGGGGAGGAAGGCGCGGACGGGTTCCGGGTGGCGTCTATGGACGCCACGCACAGCTCCGATCCGCCGATCAACCCTTTAAGCCTTTTGCGGCTCCCCTCCGTTGCCGGAGCGATTCGTGCGGTATGGGACCCGTATCGCTTCGCCCGGGGCGGCGCGCCCACCTTCGCTAAAGCTACGGCGGGCGGGCCCCCGGCTACATCGAACCGCGGCCGGTCCAGTCTGCCGTTCATTCCGGACTCAAGCGGCTTGGTGTGGCTGGGGCGCGTCGCCCCGGTGATGGCGGACGAATAGCATTTCCGCACAGCCATCCGCTCTCCGGATCCCGTCCCCGGCGCCTATGGGCGCCACGCCCAGCTCCGATCCGCCGATCGACCCTCTGAGCCTTTTGCGGCCATCGCCTCCGGTCTTTTCGAGGTTTTCAGGCGACCGCGGCGGATCGCACCGCCGCATCCGAAAACTGGATGCTCACCCGCGCGCCGCCGGCCGGGGAACGCGCGGTCCGCAGGCGCCAGCCCTGCGTCTCGCACAGCCGGCGGGCCAGCGCGAGTCCCAGCCCGTAACCCCGCGGCCGCACCTCCTCGCCGGCATCCGGGAAACCCGGGCCCTCATCGTCGACCGTGAGGGTGGCGTCCTCCGACCAGGCCACCGTGACCCCGCCCTCGGGCGCGTGCTGGAGGGCGTTGCCCACCAGGTTATGCACCAGCATCAGGAGAACCTCGCGATCGGCCAGGACGCGCGAGTCCGGCGGAATCGCGACCGTGAGGATCCGCGCCGGATCCGGCCGGATGGCCCGTTGATCCTCGATCGCCTCCTCCGCAACCGCGCGCAGGGGCACCCACCGCACCTCGGCCCGTTCCCGACCCTCCCGCGCCAGCACGAGGAAGAACTGCACCAGCCGCTCGGCCCGCTGCACGGCCCGCGTCATCCGGGCCAGCGCCCGCGCCCGGCCCTCCGGCTCCTCCACCACCTCCGGAAGCAACACCGTCGCCGCCTTGAGGACCGCCAGGGGCGTGCGCAACTCGTGGCTGCACTCGGAAAGGAACTGCCGCTCCCTCACCAACGAGTCGGCCACCCGCTGCCGGGACTCATCCAGCGCCCGCGCCAGGAACCCCACCTCGTCTGCCGCGCATCCCTCCGCCAAAGGGCGCGCCGCCCCTTCCGCGAGGCCGGCGGTCGCCTGCACCCGGGCCGCCAGCGCAACCACCGGCCGAACCGTCCAGCGGACGATCAGCGCGCTCACCAGGAACGCCAGCAGCCCGACGGCGAGGGATACCGCCAGAATGCCCGCGCCGATGCGCTTGCTGCGCGCCTCCGTGAATTCGAGGGACGACAAGTCGGCCAGCCACCAACCGGCACCGGACCGGTCGCGCAGCAGGCGGTACTCCCGCTCCCGATCCGGGGCGAGCCAGACGCGCCAGCGATCCGCGAAGCCCCCGACGAGGACAAAGGCGGCACCGTCCGCGGAGGCGAACAGCTCGTGCGGACCAGGCCCCTCGGGCCCCGCAGCCAGTCCTACCCTCCGCCGCAGGGCGGCCTCGTCCTCCAGATGGGTCAGCCAGGGCGGCCGGGCGGGGGTGTGCGCCGCGTCTTCCTGAGCCTCGACCGCCTCGCTCAACCGGGTTTCCAGGATCGCGTCCTCGGCCTCGAGGACGAGCAGCCAGCCCGCCGTGGCCATCACGGTGAACCCGCCGATCGCGGCCAGCGTCACGACGAGCAGGATCCGGGAGCGCAGGCGCCGCGGGACCGCAGGGGAAGCGGCGGGCGGGCGGTTCACGGCGTGCCCTCGCCCGACCGGATCTGGTAACCGATGCCCCGGTGCGTCCGGAGCAGCGCGGCGCCGCCCGCCGCATCGAGGGCGGAACGCAACGCGAACACGTGGGACCGCAGGGCGTCACTCCCCGGCGGCTCATCCCCCCAGAGTTCGCGCTCCAGTTCCGCGCGGGGGACGACCGCGGGGGAGCGGCGCAGCAGGATCTCCAGGATGGAGAATCCCATCCGGGTCAGCTCGACGGGGTGGCCGGCGTGCCGGACCTCGCGCGTGGCGGGATCCAGCTCGAGGCCCGCACAGCGCAGGGTCCCGCCCCCCGCGGCGGTCCCCGCGCGGCGGACCAGGGCGGTCAACCGGGCCTCCAGCTCGGCCGGGGCGAACGGTTTCACGAGGTAATCGTCCACGCCGGCCGCAAAGCCCTCGAGCCGTTCCGGCAGGCTGTCGGCGGCGGTGAGCATCAGAATGGGGATGGCGGCCAACGGACCGGAACGCAGCGTGCGACAGACGGCCAGGCCATCCATTCCCGGCATCATCCGATCGAGGATGATCACCGTGGGACGGTCCGCCGCGGCCAGCCGCAGGGCGAGGGCACCGTGGCGCGCGTGCGCGACCTGCCAGCCGCGGCGGGCGAGGAAGTCGCCGATGCTCTCCGCGAGGTCGAGATCATCCTCGACGAGCAGCAGGCGTTGGCCGGACGAACCCATCCCTCCAGCAAACCCACGCCGGTCAGAAAGACCAGCGCAGGCCGGCCAGCAGCCCCCAGGCGTCGTAGGCGATGCGCAACCGGCGACCGCCCGGACCCTGCAGTTCCCGTTCTCCCGCCGCGACCGCGCGGCCCTCGAGGAAGAGCTCCGCCCGGAGCGCGAGCGGCCGCTTCAAGCCTAGGCTCCATTGCCAGGCCGTAAACGATCCGGACTCGAAGCCACCGCCATCGGGGCCTTGCAGATCGAGATCAAGTTCCTGAATCAATCCGAAGCCCAGACCCGCGTACGGCTCGATCCCCAGCCACGAGAAACGCGGGCCCGGGGCGTAAGTCGCGCTGAGGAAGAGGCTGTTCGAGGCGACGTCTCCGCGCGTGAAACGGCGGTCCCCCGCGTCGAGGGAGCCGAGTTCGTTCTTCCGGTAAAACCATTCCCCCGCGACCGTCCAGTTCGCGCCGAAGCGACGGCCGACCGCCCCGCGCAGGAAGGGACCGTCCTTGAAGTCGCCTTCATAGGTGCGACCGCCGAGGGTCACGTCCCCGGCCGGGATCACGCTGAGACCGGCGGAAAACTCGGCGAACCACGGGGACGGAGCGGCGGCGGGTACCGGGTCCGTGGTCGCGGCCGCGTGGAGCGGCAAGGTCGCGAGGAGAAGGACGGCCAAGCCAAGCCCGGACGGCAGTTGCCGGTCGCGGGCGGAACGGTGGTGGAGGGAGGGCATCGTGGATCTCCGCCCGCTGCCGGAGAACCCTCGAAGGAGGGCCCGAAGAAAGGATTGATGGTGCTGGACCCGGCAGGGAGAGGAGGCCGGCAAGCTACCTGGCGTCGCGTGAAGGGAGCGTGAAGACAGCGTCGGAAATGCGTGAGATTCAGGGGGAGGACGGGCTTGGCGCGGTGGAGCCAGCACCCCCGCGATTCCCATCCCGATCCGACCCGGGAGCTTCACCGTCGATCCCGGGATCTGCCGGCTAGTCGCGTTACCCAGGGGCGTTCATCCGGGCAACCGCCTCCTTGCGCCCCGACTCGATGGGGATGAGGTCCACGAACCCGCTGAGTTCGAAAACCTCGCGTACAAACCCCTGCACCCCGCACAGCACGAAGGCCCCCTGCTGCTCGCGCGATTTCCGGGCCTGCACCAGCAACAACCGCAGGCCAGTGCTCGTTAACGACTGCAACTCGGTGAGCTCCAAGATGACCTGGTGGCCCAGCGCCTCGGTCAGCGGCACCAACTGCGCGCTCAGCGCCTCGACGCTGCGGGAATCGAGGCGGCCGCGTAGTTGCAGCAGATGGATCGAGCCGATGCGCGAATGAAAAATGTCCATCTCAGGCCCCCGCGTCAGGATTCAAAACGCAGGGTGAGCTGATGGCGCTGGCCATCGTCCTCACTCGACTGCAGGAGGCGATCGACAGAGCGCCGCACCAGATGTCCCGCCAGCCGGGCCGCCTGGTGATCCTCATCCGGATCCAGTCCGGTGACCGGCCGTCGCTCCGGGCAGTCGAGCACCGGACCGCGATAGTTGAGGACGATGTCCAAGGTATCCTCGTCGAACTGGAGGCGGGCCTGGATCGCCTCGCGCCGGATGCCCAGCAGCCCGAGCGCCTCGACGGCCTCGCCGGTGACGCGGGCGGCGCGGGAGATGAGTTCGCGTTGGGCCCCCCATTCCCGGCCCACCCGCAGGAAAAAGGCCGACAGGGCCTCGAAATCGAACGGATCCACGGTGGCGGGCAGGGGGGCCCGGTTGGCGATGCCCAGGCGCAGGAGCAGGGACAGCCCGATGGCGGCCAAGGCCGACATCGTCAGGCTGGACTCGTAGAGGGGTTGCAGGGGGGTGGGCAGGCCCTCCTTGAGGCCGGGAAGCACCAGTGGCATCAGTCCGATGACCAGCGAGAGGCCCACGGTGATCATCCGACGGTCGCTGAGCAGTCGGGATTGGGCAAGCTGCATTCCGCTGACGATGAGGTAGCAGGCGAAATAAGCCAGAAGGGCACCGACGACCGGACGCGGGATCAGCGACAGCAGTTCGATGAGCTTGGGCATAAACGCGGCCCCGCCGAGCAGGGCCGCCGTGCAGGGGGCAATGATGCGGGCGGCGGCTCCGGTCGAGAAGATCAGCCCGACGTGGGAGGACGAGAGCCCGACCGGCATCCCGGAGAGGAGTCCCGCCACGCCATCCCCCACCGCGTTGGCCTGCACGCTGCCGGTGCCCTGCCGGAAATCGATGCGCCGCCACTGGGGATCCACGAGCCGCTGGATCCCGACCTGCGCCGCAAGGTTATCGATGCTGGCGATGAGGGCGAGCAGGATGGCGATGGGGACCAGCGAGGCATCGAAGGCCAGCTCCGTCCCGTGCAGGTGCGGCAGGCCGAACCACGGCAGGCGCTGGAGCTCCGCGAGCTCCTCCGCCGGCACCAAACCCAAGGCCGCTCCCGCTCCGGTGCCCACGAGCAGCCCGAAGCCCACGGCGACCAACCGCCAGCGCCCCCCGGCGAACAGGGTGGCCCCGATGACGCTGGCAAGCGTGAGCCCCGCGACGAGGAGGTGCAGCGGGTCGAGGGAGGTGGCCGCAGCCGCGCGGGTCGTTGGCGCGAGCTGGGTCAGCGCCTTGGCCCCGATCGCGAGCCCCAGCCCAATGATCACGACGCCGCAGACCTCGATGGGGAAACAGGCCTTCAGCCGCGGCAGCAGGCGGGCGAGGATCACCTCCGCGACGGCCAGCACGCACGCGAACCCGGCGATCAGCGGCATCCCGCCCATTTCGCCGACGTACACGAGGGCAGGTAGCATCACCGGCGTCGGAATCAGGATTCCCAGTTGCCCGGTGCCCCACGGGGGCCGCAGGACCTGGAACAGGGTGCCCACTGCGCAACTGAAGAGGGTAGCCGCCAACAGGGACCCCGTTTCCGCGGGCGAAAGTCCGATCGCCTGCGCTAGGGCGACCGGGTACACCATAAACACCAGCACGAGGGCGGCGTGCTGGAGCGCCAGCACGGCCAGCGCACCGGCGGGCGGCCGGTCGTTGGTCCGATAGAGGAGCTCTTCGGAGTCTTGCAAGGGAAGATGTCCGCGCCCTCCGGTCAGGATCGGAACTCCACCTCGTCCCGCAGGCTGCCTTCCGCGTCGAAGGTCCACGCCCGCGGAGGGCCGGTGAACTCGAGGCCCGCCCTCCCCTCCACCTCCGGCCACAACGCCGCGG
>Ga0194130_10006231_pt1 | contig 13928 bp, 13 predicted proteins | sample TA2KigsurfametaG_FD_160084 | JGI IMG/M metagenome (GOLD analysis project Ga0194130, IMG submission 160084) | Freshwater microbial communities from Lake Tanganyika, Tanzania - TA2015050 Kigoma 12 surface | ecosystem: Environmental > Aquatic > Freshwater > Lake | place: Tanzania: Lake Tanganyika... | reverse complement strand
CATCGCAGGCGCCATTGATCTGAGCGGGCGGCCGCTGCCGCCGGGCCTGCTGGCGTCGATGGCCGCCACCCTGGTGCACCGCGGGCCCGACGACCAGGGGCTGTTTGAGGCCCCCGGGGTGGGCCTGGCCAATCGCCGCCTGTCGATCATCGACATCGCCGGCGGCCACCAGCCGTTCGTCTCAGACGACGGCCAGATTGCTGTCGTCCAGAACGGCGAGATCTACAACCACCTCGAGCTGGCCGCCGAGCTGGCCGGCACCCCCTTTGCCTGCCGCAGCGGCAGCGATACCGAGGTGCTCTTGCGGCTCTACGAGCAGGCCGCCAGCGGCGGTGGCGATCCGCTGGCCTTTGCCAGCCGGCTCAACGGCATGTTTGCCGTGGCCATTCACGACGGCCGCCTGGGCATCACCTGGCTGCTGCGCGATCGCCTGGGGGTCAAGCCGTTGTATGTGGCTGAGCATCAGGGCCGGTTGCTGTTTGGTTCTGAGATCAAGGCGCTGCTGCAGGCCGGCGTGCCGCGCCAGCTCGATCCAGAGGCGCTGGATCTGCTGCTCACGTTCAACTATGTGCCGCCGCCGCGCACCCTCTTTGATGGCATCACCCACCTGATGCCCGGGCACCTGGCGCGCATCGAGGCGGGGCGCATCAGCACCCACTGCTGGTGGAGCCTGGCTCAGGCGGCTCAGCCGGCTGGTGAGATCAGCATGGCCGAGTGGCAGGAGCGCTTCAACGCCACCCTCGATGACGCCGTGCGGTTGCGGCTGCGCAGCGACGCTCCCTTTGGCGCGTTCCTGTCTGGGGGCGTCGATTCGAGCACCGTGGTGGGGCTGATGGCCCGTCACCGCGCTGAGCCGGTGCGCACCTATGCGATCGGCTTCCACGAGCCGGCTTACGACGAAAGCCCATTCGCCGCTGCAGCGGCTGATCGCTTTGGCACCGATCACACCAGCGAGCGTGTCGCGGCCGACATGCTCGCCCTGTGGCCCCAGGCGGTCTGGCACTGCGACCAGCCCCATGGCGACATCTCGTTTTTGCCCACCTACCGGGTGGCCGAGCTGGCCGCCCGCAGCGTCAAGATGGTGCTCACCGGCGATGGCGGCGATGAGCTGTTTGCCGGTTACGACAAGTACGCCAGCTTTTTTGGCGGCGAGGGGGGCTCGGGCTCACCGGTGGAGGCCCTCAGCGAGGCGGCTTTTCGCAGCCAGTACGGCCAGGTGCTGTCGGTGTTTTCACCCCAGCAGCGGGCGGCGCTGTATGGCACCTCCGGAGTGCTGGCCGGGCTCGAGCCCGTGGCGCCCGAACAGGCCCTGGCTTCCCTGTGGGACCGGCTGGGCCACCTCGATCGGCTCAACCAGGCCCTGGCGATCGATGCCCAGTGGCTGCTGCCGGGCAACAACCTGGTGAAGCCCGACCGCATGGGTATGGCGGTGTCGCTCGAGGCACGCACGCCGTTTCTCGATGTGCGCATGGTTGAGCTGGCCTTTGCCATGCCCGGCGCCTTGAAACTGCAGGGCGGCGAGAGCAAGTGGATCTTCAAGCGGGCGGTCGAGCCCCTGATCGGCCGCGAGCTGGCCTACCGCCGCAAGCAGATGTTCACCGTGCCGGTCGGCGAATGGTTTAAGGGCCATCTTGCGCCCCTGGTGCGCGAGTGGCTGCTGGGCGAGCGCACCCGTGAGCGGGGCCTGTTCGACCCCCAGGCGGTGGCGGCCCTGGTCGAGCAGCACATCAGCGGTGCCGCCAACCGCACCCGTGAGCTGCGATTGCTGATCGCGATCGAGCTGTGGGCGAGGATCTTCCTCGATCCAGTTGAGTGGGGTGAGCCAAACACATTATCATTCGAAATGTCAGACTCTCGGAAAATTACTATTGAACAATCTGGCCTGGCTCTGAGTGATGAACGAAAACCGTAAAAAGCTAAAATGAAGATTCAATTTTTTAAAAATTTTCATAGCTTTTCTCAGACTTTTTTTCTGGTCGGCCTGCCAAGGTCTGGAAAGTCAACATTAAAAAATATTTTGGCTTCGGCGGCAAATACGGAGGCCCTCGATGAGCCCTTGGATGTTATTGCAGTTGCTAGCAATGGCGCTGGTTTTGATCCGGGATCAACATCTTATGTTCAATTCATGGATATATATAAAACCCTATTAGAGAATCATTTTTCCGAGCTGTCCCTTGGAAGGTCTTATAACTTTAGATCGTGCGACCAGTCTTTTGTGTTTAATTATAAGCAAATTTCGTGCGTAAGAAATGCGATGCTCAGGAGGGGCCGCAGTGATGTAATAAGCCATGCTGCAAATAGTCCTTTGGCGTTGATTTTGGCTCTTAATGATGTTGACTTGTGCCTAGAGTTTCTCTGTGAAGGTGCGCCGAAGCCAGTTGTTGTTCAAATAGCAAATAACCCTATATCTGTTGCTAGAGAAATTGAAAAAAAAGAATGGTTGAGTGACGATCAGTTGTCGCGCAACGCAAATCTATTGCCGGCTTATTCTATTGTGCGTCACCATGGCAATAAAACGTTGTATTTACCATATTTCATATCAGAAAATCTTGCAGATTTGTTTTGCTCCCTAGGCAATTTTGAGAGATCTCTAATGTATGTTTTTCTCCAGGCAAATCGCTTAAATATGTCAATCTCCCGGCTGCATAACGTTCCGTTTTATTCTGTTGATTTTTCTGAATTGACTCATGAGCCCACCGCTATTGGCTTAAGTCTATTAAGTAAATTTTCACTAGAGCCAACCCCTCTTACTTATGAAATCTTTCGCAAAATTAATCCTTATTCGTGTTATTCTGAGCGACTTCGAAATTTAGGTCTTGATTCTAGACTTTTGGATCTATTAGAAAAAACACCTTTTGCGGAGAAATGGCTATGACAAACCAACAAAACGACTCTTATTTTTCCGCAGAAGCAGATGCTTGGCTGACATCTTCTTATGAAAAACTGACATCAGTAGCAAATATCCGCCTTGAGGTTATTCGCAAATTGCTTTCAGAGAATAATTTTAAGTCAATTTTAGATTTAGGGTGTGGGGATGGTCGGTTTTTGTGCTCCTTTCCTGGCGTTAAAACTAGGGTTGGCCTTGATTCATCAGAGGAAATGCTAGCAAAAGCTCGCATAAAAGATAATATTCAATGGGTTAAATCTGATCTTGATGATTTAAGTACTTATGCTAATTTCAGCTCTTTAGGTAAGTTTGATATTGTTACCATGATGGGTTTAATTCATTATATTAAGCGACCCAAGTGGCTCGTTTCTTCCTTGTCGGCAGTCTGCAATCCAGGATCTGTGTTGGTGGTGTCATTTCGGAACGCGCTGTATAATATAGTCGCCGGAAGTAAGTATGAAATCTCTCCTTTAACTCGTTTTAGGAAAGAACAATTTGATTCTGAAGCTAGGATCTGGTCAGAATATAATAGTCTTAGCCTTAGTTCTGATCGGGATCTTGGTTTGAAGGATCTTTATTTTAAGTTGTTCCAGGATAATCCTGGTTTTTGCGCGTCTTTGACGCAGCCTGAGGGCGTTACGGACTCCTATTGGAATCCTTTTGATTTGCCAGAATGGCGTCAATTTACCCCATATGAAGCATTGACACTTATGTTGCAATCAGGATTCAATCCAATAAGGATTATACCTTTATTGCCTTCTCCTCAAGACGGAAATTTCTCTGCTCCGAACCTGCTTCCTCGATGCACTTCATTCGTCATCGTTGCATCGGCTTGATGTCTGCTCGGAGAGACAACTGTCATTTTTACCAAGTGAAGTATGAGTAGTTCAATCCTAAAGCTCATCAGGATGGATGGGCGAGTGTGCTTGATTACAGGTGCGGCTGGCCATCTTGGTCGTGCCTTTGCTAGCGCACTTGCTGAGCTCGGTGCCGCCTTAGTGCTTGTTGATCGAGATGCGATTGCACTTGAAAGCGTGGTCTTTGAGTTAACTCGTAAATTCAAGACCCCAGTCGATTTAATCTGCTGCGATTTGGAATTTGAAGATCAAATTAAGGCTATTCCTTTGGCCGTTGAATCAAGGCACGGAAAGCTTGACGTATTAGTCAATAACGCTGCTTTTGTGGGCTCCGATACTCTGCAGGGATGGGCTACTGATTTTGATCACCAAAGCCTCACTACTTGGCGTCGCGCCCTTGAGGTAAATCTTACAGCGGCTTTTGCGCTAACCCAAGCATGCAAAAATCTGTTGGAGGCATCAGGTCATGGTTCGGTTGTCAATATAGGATCGATTTATGGTGTTTACGGACCTGATCTTTCGCTCTATTCAGGAACCGCCATGCACAATCCTGCAGCATATGCAGCCAGCAAAGGTGGCCTTTTGCAATTGACCCGATGGATGTCAACAGTATTGGCTCCTGGGATTCGGGTCAATGCCATTTCTCCTGGAGGCGTTTCCCGCGGGCAGCCTCAGGAGTTTGTTGAACGCTACGTTGCTCGTACACCTTTAGGGAGGATGGGCCATGAGGACGACTTCAAAGGTGCCATTATTTATCTGGCCACTGACCTTTCCACTTGGGTCACCGGACAGAACATCATGGTAGATGGAGGCTGGGGCGTTTGGTGAACCCGGCACCCCTTTCAACAATGTCAATCCCCACGCACCCCCACTGGTGCCGTTATTGCCTCAACATGTCAACCCGGCCTCGCATCAGTTTTGATGCTCGAGGATGGTGCAATGCTTGTCAGTGGATGGAGAAGAAGGCTGCCATGGATTGGGGCCCTCGGCAGCGAGAGCTTCGCGAGCTGCTGGATCGCTATCGTTCGCGTAACGGCGGCTTCGATTGCCTTGTTCCAGTTAGCGGCGGGAAGGATGGCTCTTATGTGGCCTATCAGCTCAAGCATGTTTATGGCATGAATCCATTGGCGATTACCGTCAGGCCCGCTTTGTCGTTGGCACTTGGTGATCAAAATCTCGGAAATTTTATTTCCTCAGGATATAATCATATTCATGTCTCTCCTGATGCGGAGGTGATGCGGCGCTTCAATCGCTATGGTTTTATTGAAAAGGGCTTTCCTTACTACGGCTGGCTGACGGCAATCCTGACTAGCGTCATTCGCATGGCGCTAAATTTTGACATCCCTTTAATTTTTTACGGAGAAGATGGAGAGGTCGAGTATGGTGGTTCGACGGAAACCAGAAATAGGTCATTATTTGATATTGAGTACATGAAAAAGGTCTATCTTGAGGGGGGTTACGAAAAAGTGCTTGCCTTGCTTGATGATGTCGACTCGGCGGCGCTTTATTTTTGGCGCTTCCCTCAGTCTTCGGAGTTAAAAGATAAGAGCTTGTATCTGACCCATTGGTCCTACTTTGAAGCTTGGGATCCATACCGTAATTATCTTGTGGCCAAGGAGCACTGCGGCCTGCAGGAAAAGGAGGAAGGGAATTTAGGTACTTTTACAAACTTTGCGCAGAACGATCAGGCCCTGTATGCGTTGCACACTTATCTGATGTATCTAAAATTTGGCTTTGGGCGGGCAACTCAGGACGCTGGAATCGAGATACGTCGTGGTGCGATGAATCGTGATCAAGCCGTAAACTTGGTCCGCCTTTATGATGGGCACTATCCCGAAGAGTTTATTTCCGTCTATCTAGATTATTATGATATGACACAAGATGAGTTCGACGATGTTCTGGATCGCTGGGTCAACCGTGACCTTTTCGCTAAGGTCAATGGACATTGGTCGCCATTGTTTGAGGTGGTCTGAGGGTGGCGCCGCGGGTTGCCATTGTTGATTACGGGGCGGGTAATCTGCGTTCGGTTTCTCAGGCCATGCATCACCTGGGTGCCGGCGCAGAGTTGGTTTCGGATGCTGATGGCCTAGATAACTTCAGTCATCTGATTCTTCCGGGTGTCGGTTCATTTCGTCGTGCGATGCATTTGCTTCAGCATCGCGGTCTCGATCAGGCCTTGCGCCAGAGGGTCGCTGCTGGTGTTCCCTTGCTGGGCATTTGCCTTGGAATGCAGCTTTTGGCACGCCGCAGTAGTGAAGATGGTGAGACCCTGGGTTTAGCTCTGATTGATGCCGATGTGGATCGGTTCGCCTTTGAACCAGCCCAGCTGGGTCTCAAGATTCCTCATGTGGGGTTTGATGAAGTGATGCCTGTTCCAGGCAGTCGATTGATGTACGGCTTTGCTTCTGCGGTGGATTTTTATTTCACTCACAGTTACCGCATGCAGTGCGTTGATCAGGCTGATATCGCTGCTACGGCATTCCACGGAGAGCCCTATGTGGCAGTTGTTGAGAAGGCCAACGTTGCGGGTACCCAGTTCCATCCCGAGAAAAGCCAGGCTAATGGCTTGGCGCTGCTCAAGCATTTTCTGGAACGTTTCTGATGGCCAAAAAGCGCTTGGTTTTTACGTTGCTTTATCAGAACGGTGCCTTTTGTCTAAGCCGTAATTTTCGCTTGCAACGGGTTGGCAATCTTTCATGGCTTGATAATAACTATCGTTTTTCTGATATTGCCACGGCCATCGATGAGCTGGTGATTTTAGATGTGACACGTGGCCAGCGAGATCTTGAGGCTTTCTGCGATGCCGCGGGTCGAGTCAGTGCCAACTGTTTTATGCCCCTTGCGCTGGGCGGAGGAATCACTTCCTTGCAGGATGCTGAGACAATGATTAATAACGGAGCGGACAAGCTTGTTGTCAATACCTTGCTGGCTCATGATCCTGATTTGGTGTGCGAGTTAGTGCGTGTATATGGCAGTCAATGCATCATTGCCTCGGTAGATTATCGACTTGAAGCAGGTCGTTATGTCGTCTATGTTGATCGCGGTCAAGCGCGCCTCGAGCTCGAGTTGTGTGACTACCTTTCGGAGTTGATGCAGTTGCAGGTTGGTGAGCTCTATCTCAATTCAATCGATCGCGATGGTACTAGCCAAGGCTACTTGCTTGAGGTCCTTGATCAAATCCCCGAAGCCTGCCAGCTGCCATTGACCCTCGCCGGTGGTGCGGGAAACCAAAATCATTTGCTTGCCGGCTTGCGACAATCACAGGTTGATGCGGCTGCCACCGCAAATTTATTCAATTTTGTTGGCGATGGTCTGCCCAAGGCTAGGCAGTATCTCCATGATCATGATCTTTCGATGGCGAAGTGGTGAGCAAGATTCTGTTTGTAACCTATGGTGCAGGCCATGTTGAGATTGTTCTTTCGCTGCTGCCTAGGTTGCAGGAGCTTGGCGTCGCGACAACGGTTCTTGCTTTGACGACTGCAGCACCTCGCTTGCGTCGCGAGGGATGCGATTTCAGAACTTGCTGTGATTATCTGCCCGCTCCTGGCTACGAGCTGGCATGTGAAATTGGTGAGCAGCTGTCGAAAGAGCTTTGGCTGGATGATTCGGGAATCACCAAGGACGAATCCTGCGCTTATCTTGGTGTTTCGATGGTTGACCTGATCGCTGATCATGGCGCTGAAATTGCTTGGCGTCTTTATTCCGATCATGGACGCAGGGCTTTCTGCCCTACTCGGTTTCTGCGGCATGTCCTCCAGCATGAGCAGCCCTCACTGGTCCTTACGACCTGCCGCGTGCGCATGGAGCTTGCGGCGTTGCTTGCTGCCCGTCAAATCGGTTGTCGTTCTGTCTTGATCGAGGACCTTTTCGGATTTTCTCTTCTTGGAGAAAAAAGTATTCATGCATTCTCTCAGTTGCCCCCTTCTGTCGAATGGCCTGATGAGGTGATCGTGTTGAATCAACAAGTCAAAGATCGTCTGGTCAAGGCTGGGTTCCCTGCCACTGCTGTACATGCGATGGGGCAGCCTGTGTTTTCAGATTGGCTTGCCCGATACGACGCAACCGAGCCCTGCTCCAGTGTCAATCAATGGCGCCGTCAAGGTCGACCCGTCATTGCCTATGCCGCACCAGCGCGACGCGATGTGCTGCAGCGCCACCTTGCCTTAATGGTCACGCTTGCCATGCAGAACCCTGGCTGGGACATCGTGGTCAAGCTCCATCCTTCGGTTAGTACGGCTTCTGTGCAGGTTGAGCTCGACCATGGACTCGACAATCTGCTTGTGCTACCTGGTGATCTCGACAGCCTCCCCGTGGTCAAGGCCTCCGACTTGCTGATTGTTTTTCGTTCGACTCTGGGTCTGTTGGCATTGTTTGCCGGTCTGCCGTTGTTGGTGTTTGAGGACAGCGGTGAGCCTGAGGTGATGCCTTATGTCTCTAGTGGGGCTGCTTCAGGGGCAAGTACGTTGGCACAGTTGCAGCAAGCCATTGCCCATGAGTTGTCGCGAATGCCGACCCCGGGATTGCAGCTCCGACACCCTCTCTTCGAGAATCCACCTAGAGCATCCGAGCGAATTGCTGCCTTTCTGCAGTCCCTTGTGCAGGCATGAAGGTTCTGCTGGCCGGCACCGGTTCGATCGGACGGCGCCACGCGGCCAACCTGCGTGAGTTGATGCCCGCCTGCGAACTGGTGGTGCTGCGCGCTGACGGGCGCAGCGGCGACCTGGCCCTGCAGCCGGCGGCGGCGGTGGTGACCAGCTGGCCTGAGGCGCTGGCCACCCAACCCGAGGCACTGATCATTGCCACACCGTCGGCTCTGCATGCCGAGCTGCTGCTGCAGGGGCTGCACGCTGCTCTGCCGATGTATGCGGAGAAACCCGTGGTGACGACGGCTGCCGATCTGCAGGCCGTGGTCACTGCCGCCGCTCACCATGGCGGTAGCGCCCCCGTGCAGGTGGGTTGCAACCTGCGGTTTTTGCCGTCGCTGCAGCGTCTGCGCCAGTTGTTGCAGGCCGGGGCGATCGGCCGGGTGGTGCGAGCCAGTTTTGAGGCGGGGCAGTGGTTGCCCGATTGGCGGCCTCAGCAGAACCATCGCCTCAGCTACAGCGCCGATCCGGCTCGTGGCGGCGGCGTGGTGCTCGATCTGGTGCACGAGATCGATGCTGCCCTGTGGTTGTTGGGCGATCTCACCCCCGTGGCGGCCCAGACTGCGGTGGTGCCGGCGTTGCAGATCGCCTCAGAGGCCGTGGCCACGGCCCTGTTGCGCAGTGCCACAGGTGCCCTGGTGCAGATCGGGCTCGACTACGTGGCCCGGCGCCCGGTACGCCGTTACCAGCTCATCGGTGAGGAGGGCACCCTGTGCTGGGACCTGCCGCGGCGCGAACTGCGCCTCGAGACGCCCCAGCGCAGTGAACTGGTTGACTGTGGCGAGGGCGGTTTTGATGTGGCCCAGACCTACCGCACGGCGATGGCCGAATTTGTTGCCGCGGTGCAGGGCGGTGCACCCACCTCACAGCCCCTCGAGCAGGGGCTGCGCACGGCGGATCTGGCCCTGCGCCTCAAGGAGCTGGCATGTCCCAACCCCTGACCATCGCCACGATCTGCGCCCGCGGCGGCTCCCAGGGGGTGCCGGGCAAGAACATCCGGCCCCTGCTCGGCAAGCCGTTGATCGCTTACAGCATCGAGCAGGCCCTGGCCCAGCCCCAGATTGATCGGGTGTTCGTCTCGACCGATTGTGCCCAGATCGCGGCGGTGGCCAGCGATGCCGGCGCCACCGTGCCGTTCCTGAGGCCCGCCGAGCTGGCCACCAACACTGCCGCCAAGCTACCGGTGATCGAGCATCTGCTCGCCTGGGTGGTCGATCAGCTGGGGCCGGTGGCGCGCATCGTCGATCTCGATCCGACATCGCCGCTGCGGGATGCCGGCGACATCGAGGCCTGCCTGGATCTGCTCGATGCCCACACCGATGCGGTGATCACGGGCTACGAGGCCGACAAGAATCCGTACTTCAACATGGTGGAAGCCCGCAGCGACGGGTCTGTTGGCCTGGTCAAGACCGTGGCCGGGGGTGTGGTCGCCCGTCAGGCGGCGCCCAAGGTCTTTGCCATGAATGCCTCGATCTATTGCTGGCATCACTACAGCCTCGGCAAGGGTCTGTGGCAGGGCCGCACCCGGCTGCATGTGATGCCGCGGGAGCGCTCGATCGACATCGACGATCCGATCGACTTTGCCCTGGTCGAGCTGTTGATGCGCCAGAAGCAGGAGCGCGGCTGATGAGGGCTCTTAAGCGCGGGGCCGATCTGGTGTTCTCTGCGCTGCTGTTGCTGCTGCTGGCGCCACTGCTGTTGCTGCTGGCCCTGGCGGTGCGCCTCGACAGCCCCGGGCCGCTGTTGTTTCGGCAGCAGCGTGTGGGTCTGGGGGGGATGACCTTTTCGATGCTGAAGTTCCGCTCGATGGTGGCCGATGCCCCACTCCTGGGGGGCTACAGCACGGTTCCCGGGGATCCGCGCATCACCCGCAGCGGCCGTTGGCTGCGCCGGTTCAGCCTCGATGAGTTGCCCCAGTTGCTGAACGTGCTGCGCGGCGATATGAGTTTGGTTGGCCCACGTCCCGATGTGCCGGCTCAACGCACCGGCTACAGCGAGGAGGAGTGGCGACAGCGTCATCGGGTACGGCCCGGCATCACCGGCCTGGCCCAGGCCACGGTGCGTTCCCATGCCCGCCCTGGACAGCGCAAGGACCTTGATCTCCGCTATGTGCGCGAGCAATCGCTGGGGCTCGACCTGTGGATCCTTGGGCAGACCTTGCGGCAGTTGCTGGGCAAGGGAAGCTACTGACCATGGAACGTGCGCCCTGCCTGGTGATCGCCGAAGCCGGGGTGAACCACAACGGTTCGCTGGAGCTGGCCCATCAGCTGGTGGAGCTCGCCGCTGAGGCCGGGGCCGATGTGGTCAAGTTTCAGACCTTCAAGGCCGAGCAGCTGGCCAGCCGCCGTGCTCCCAAGGCTGCTTATCAGGTTGATCAGACCGGCGGCGGCGATCAGCTGGCGATGCTGCGGCAGCTGGAGCTGCCGCTCGAGGCCTTTGCCGAGCTGGCCAATCACTGCCGCGAGCTGGGCATTGGCTTTCTCTCGACCCCCTTTGATCTGGCCAGTGCCGAGGCCCTGATCGCCCTCGGCATGCGCTGCCTCAAGGTGCCCTCGGGTGAGCTCACCAATGCGCCCTTGCTGCGGGGCCTGGCCGCCACTGGCTTGCCGCTGATCGTGTCCACGGGAATGGCCACCCTCGATGAGGTGGAGCAGGCCGTGGAGTGGATCACCGCCGCCCGCGCCGCGGCTGGCCACGGCGCCCCGCTGGCCGAGGCGCTCACCCTGCTGCACTGCACCTCCAACTACCCCACGCCGCTGGCTGCTGTGAACCTGCGCGCCATGCAGACCCTGGCCCAGCGCTTTGGCCTGCCCGTGGGCTACTCCGACCACACCGCCGGCATCAGCGTGGCGCCGTTGGCGGTGGCCCTGGGGGCGCGGGTGATCGAGAAGCACTTCACCCTCGATCGCACCCTGCCCGGGCCCGATCACCAGGCCTCGCTCGAGCCCGATGAGCTGGCGGCGCTGGTGCAGCAGGTGCGGGCGGCCGAAACCGCCCTGGGCAGCCCCGAGAAGGCTCCGGTGGCGGCCGAGCTGGAGGTGCGCGTGGCGGCCCGCCGCAGTGTCACCCTGGCCCGCGATCTGCCGGCGGGCGCGGCCCTGGCCGCCGCCGACTTGACCCTGCAGCGCCCGGGCCATGGCATTGCGCCCGTTGATCTCGAGCAGGTGCTGGGCAGGCAGCTCAAGGCGGCCCTCAGCGCCGGGCACACCCTGCAGTGGGGCGATCTGGCATGAACCGGCCGCGGCGCGTTCTCTATGTGAGCGGCACCCGGGCCGATTTCGGCCTGATGCAGCGCACCCTGGCGGCGATCGCGGCTGATCCACGCCTTGAGCTGGGCCTTGCCGTCACCGGCATGCACCTGCTGGCGGCCTATGGCGACACCGTCAGCGAGATCGAGGCGGCTGGCCTGCCGATCGTGGCCCGCATTCCGGTGGCCCTTGATGGCAGCGGCGGCGGCGCCATGGCCCGGGCCATGGCTGTGCAGCTCGAGGCGCTGGTCGGTGTCTGTGAGCAGTGGCGCCCCGATCTGCTGCTGGTGCTGGGCGATCGCGGCGAGATGCTGGCCGCCGCCCTGGCGGCGGTGCACCTGGGCATTCCGGTGGCCCATGTGCACGGCGGTGAGCGCTCGGGCACGGTCGATGAGTCGGTGCGCCATGCCATCAGCAAGCTGGCCCATCTGCACCTGGTGGCCACCGAGCAGTCGCGCGATCGCCTGATCCGCATGGGCGAGCAGCCCGAGCAGATCTGGGTCACCGGTGCCCCCGGGCTTGATGGCCTTGATGCCGGGGTGGCCCGGGGGGCCGCGGCCCGGGCCGCCTGGTGCCAGGCCCAGGGCTTCGATCCGGGGCGGCCTGTGCTGCTGGTGCTGTTTCACCCGGTGTTGCAGGAGGCGGCCAGCGCCAGCCAGCAGGCCGAGGCGCTGCTGCAGGGGATTGCCGACGCTGCGCCTGATGCCCAGCTGCTGGTGCTGGCCCCCAACAGCGACGGCGGCGGCGAGGCGATTGCCCAGGTGTGGCAGCAGCGCCTGCCGGCCCTCGGTCTGGCGCACCGCCTGCTCACCCACCTGCCCCGCAGCGCCTACCTCGAGGCCCTGGCACTGGTGGATGCCCTGGTGGGCAACTCCAGCAGCGGCATCATCGAAGCCGCCAGTTTTGACCTGCCGGTGGTCGATGTGGGCAGCCGCCAGCAGGCCCGCGAGCGCAGCGCCAACGTGCGCCATGCCGACCCTGACGCCGCCCAGGTCGCCCCAGCTGTGCGGGCGGCCCTGGCTGCAGGTCGCCAGCCGGTGGTCAACGTCTACGGCGACGGCCAGGCGGCAGCACGCATCGGCGAGATTTTGGCCACCGCGCCCTTGCCGCTGGCGCTGCTGGCCAAGCTCAACAGCTATTGAATGGAGCGCAGTGGTGCTGCGGTTGTGGCTGAGCCTGAGGGGCTGTTGATCCTGGGTGGCGGCGGCCACGGTCGCGTCGTGGCCGAGATCGCCGCCGACCTGGGCATCGGCGATCTGGTCTGGCTGGATGACGATCCCGCCGCCGCCTCCGCTGTGATCGGCCCGTTGGCGCGCTGCGCTGAGCCTGAGCTGCGTCAGCGCTACGGCCGGGCGCTGGTGGCGATCGGCCGGGCGCCGTTGCGGTTGCAGTGGCTCGATCGCTTGCAGCAGCTGGGCTTTGCCTGCCCGCCGTTGGTGCATCCCAGGGCCTGGGTGTCGCCCACGGCGCAGCTGGGGGCCGGCACGGTGGTGATGCCCCAGGCGGCCGTGATGGCCGGCGCCCGGCTGGGGCAGGGTTGCATCGTCAACACCGGCGCAAGCGTCGACCACGACTGCGATCTCGCCGATGGCGTGCATGTGTGCCCCGGCGCCCATCTGGCCGGCGCGGTCGTGGTGGGCCGCGGCAGCTGGATCGGCATCGGCGCCAGCGTGATACAGGGCCGCCGCATCGGGGCCGCGGTCACCGTGGGCGCTGGTGCAGCGGTGGTGCATGATTTGGCCGATGGGGTCACGGCTGCGGGAGTTCCAGCCCGCGTGCTGGGCCCTTCCTCGCCGCCTTAGCCCCAGTGCTGGTCTGAGCCTTGAAGCTTGCCCCCTGGCCCCACTACGACGAGCAGCAGATCGAGGCGGCCGCTGCCGTGCTGCGCTCGGGCCGGGTCAACTATTGGACGGGTGGCGAAGGCCGGGCCTTTGAGGCCGAGTTCGCCAGCTGGTGCGGCACAGCCCAGGCCATCGCCCTGGCCAACGGCAGCCTTGCCCTCTCAGCGGCGTTGCTGGCCGTGGGGGTGGGCCGCGGCGATGAGGTGATCACCACCCCGCGCACCTTTGTGGCCACCGCCAGTGCCCCGGTGCTGCTGGGGGCCAAGCCTGTTTTTGCCGATGTCGATCCCGACAGCCAGGCGATCACCGCCGCGACCATCGAGCCCCTGATCACTCCCCGCACCAGGGCGATTGTGGTGGTGCACCTGGGCGGCTGGCCCGCCGACATGCCGGCGATCTGCGCCCTGGCCCAGACCCATGGCCTGGCCGTGATTGAAGACTGCGCCCAGGCC
>Ga0194130_10006227_pt1 | contig 13935 bp, 13 predicted proteins | sample TA2KigsurfametaG_FD_160084 | JGI IMG/M metagenome (GOLD analysis project Ga0194130, IMG submission 160084) | Freshwater microbial communities from Lake Tanganyika, Tanzania - TA2015050 Kigoma 12 surface | ecosystem: Environmental > Aquatic > Freshwater > Lake | place: Tanzania: Lake Tanganyika... | reverse complement strand
AGCGACCACCCTCGCGAATGGCACTGTCACTCTCTATCGTGTGCCCCAATACTTGCTCCAACATGCGGCGCTCCATGGCGCACACGTCGGCGTGATCTTGGGCCACCTCATGATAGGGACATGCATAAAAGGTGAACTCTTGCTCGGCTGCACGCACCTCAACTGGAATCCCTTGGTCTTGCATCATGCGTTGCACGTTGACCAAACGACTCTCGATGTCGGTACGCGCCGTGCGCGGATAACTCTCCGCCAAACGCTCACTCACACTATTGAGCAGATGCTTCAGCGCATCGCTCCCCTGCTGACGCGCAATCTCGTCAAACAGTACCGTCATCAATGTGTCATAACTACGTGGAAACAGGTCGCGTGCCTGCTCGGTTAACGAGTAAACAATATGCGGCCGTCCACGCCCATTACGCACCAAACGGGTACCGATATAGCCGCGCGCATCAAGATTGGTCAAATGTTCGCGCACCGCAGTAGTACTAATACCCAACTCTTGCTCAAGATCGCGAATGGTCGCTTCACCATGACGCTGAAGATAGGTGAGGATTTGACCGACCGATGAATCGGCAGAAAACGGAGACTGTGGCATTGCGTTGGACTCCTATTTTTTTCTCACAACAAGCACTATACCAAAATTTAGATACTTTGGTCAATTAAAACTATAAAAACTGTATTAAATCTTCGTAAGAGTATTTTTTCAAAAAAACGGGTGCGTGCACCACGCATGCAACTCACGTACACACATCCACCGATGCCGACACATGCGTTATCACACATGCACCTCGCCCGGTATTATGTGTATCCCAATAGACCAATAGATACCGTTGCAATGCTCGATTTCCATTTCGTTATCATCGCTGTTTGTGTACCATCACCGGCCATTTACACAAAAAAGCGGGTGCATGGCTGAGCCATGCACCTCACGCCCAACCCACTTGCACACATCCAACTATGCCGACACATTCGTTGCCACAACCGCTCGGACTGTATCAAGTGTCACATCGCGAATAATCTCGGCGTGCCCAATCCGTCGTGGCAATGCCCAACGAATCTGGCCAGCGTCAACTTTTTTGTCGCGCTGCATCACCGCCAACAAATCATCAGCAGTCAGCTGGGCAGGCAAAGCAACCGGCAGATTATAGCGCTGCAACATCTGCTGCTGGCGACGCACGAGCGCTGCATCGCACAGGCCCAGGGTCACGGCGAGCTGGGCCTCGATATGCATGCCAATCGCAATCGCCTCGCCATGGAGCAATGTGCCGTAGCCGAGTAGTTGCTCAATGGCGTGACCAACGGTATGCCCGTAGTTGAGTAACATGCGCTCAGCCTGCTCGCGCTCATCGATGTTGACCACCTCGACTTTGACGGCCACGGCGCGACGCACCAAATCGGCATCAAAAAACGCCTTGGTCGGATCGGCCTGCTCAAGATCCGCAAAGAGCTGGGCATCACGAATCACGCCGTGCTTGATGGCCTCGGCCCAGCCAGCGGATAACTCGCGTTGGGGCAGGGTCTTGAGGAGTGAGACGTCGGCGAGCACGAGGCGCGGCTGGTGGAACGCACCAATCATGTTTTTGCCGAGTGGGTGATTAATGCCGGTCTTGCCGCCCACCGCACTATCGACCATGGCCAGCAACGTGGTCGGCATCTGCACACAGGCAATCCCACGCAGGGTGGTCGCCGCAGCAAACCCGGCCACATCACCAATCACACCGCCACCGAGCGCCACAAGTACATCGCGGCGTTCGACGCGGGCCGTCAGCAGATGATCATAGATCTGCATCAGGGTGGTGTAATCTTTGGTGGATTCACCACCAGGGAGCATCAACAATGTCGTGGTAGCGCCACAGGCAGATTGCAACTGTGTTGCCACCTCGGCCAAATGGTGATCGGCAACGATATGCACGCGCCCCTGCAGGCCAATGTGAGCGAGATGGTCAGGTAGCGTCTGCCAGCAGTTGGCATCGACGATGACGGCATAGCCGGCACCGGCTGTAACGTTAAGATGTTGAGTCATCGGCGTCCTCAATAGATGCAGAAGGTGGAGCACCAGGTAACAGCATGGCGATGCGTTGGGCGACTGAGTTTGCATGAATGCCATCGGTCAACATGTGCAAATCAGCAATGCTACGGTAGAGGTGGGCACGGTTTTGGCGCATGGTCTCGAGGCGTTCACGCGGATTGTCGCCTTGGAGCAACGGCCGCGGTTGGCGGTGATTTGAGATGCGGGCAATGATGGCATTGCTGGTTGCATCAAGCCAGACCACAAAGGCACGTGCGCGTATTAGCGCACAGTTGGCTGGCACGGTGACGATGCCACCGCCGGTCGCAACAACACACGGAGCAGAAGCAAGCACGCGGGCAAGCACGGCGCTTTCGCGCTGACGAAACGCTGTTTCACCCTCATGAGCAAATATTTCGCTGGCCGTTCTGCCGGCCTCCGCTTCAATAATGGCATCGGTATCATAGAGTGGATAGTTGAGTCGTTGCGCCAAATAACGCCCAACGGTCGATTTCCCAGAGCCACTCAGACCAATCAGCACAATACAATGAGTTGGCCGTTTTGCATGATTCATGGCACTCCAAAATTGCAACATACTCGTAATATTCTACACTGCCCGCCCATCAAGCTCAACCTGATTAGGTATGGTATACTCGGGCATCTGCAAGATTCCAATTACGACGGAGTATTATCATGAGCTCAGCACCGTTGCGCGTAGGGATTATTGGCTGTGGCACGATTAGTGGCATCTACCTCAAAAACGGCCCGCGCTTCGCTGATTATGACATTGTGGCCTGTGCCGACCTCAACATGGCCAGCGCCGAGGCGCGCGCTGCCGAGTACGGCATCACCGCCATGAGTGTAGCTGATTTGTTGGCCGCACCCGATATTGACCTGATTATCAACTTGACCATCCCGGCAGCCCACGCCGAGGTGGCGTTCAAGGCCATCGAGGCCGGCAAACACGTCTACAACGAAAAGCCCTTGACCATCAGCCTCGAAGACGGGCGCAAATTAGTCGCTGCCGCCGCCGCCAAAGGCGTGCGCGTCGGCGGTGCCCCAGATACGTTCTTGGGCGGCGGCATCCAGACCTGCCGCAAGCTCATCGACGACGGCTGGATTGGCACGCCGGTGGCAGCCAGTGCCTTCATGCTCTGCCCAGGGCACGAATCGTGGCACCCGAGCCCCGAGTTCTACTACCAAGTCGGCGGTGGACCGATGTTCGACATGGGCCCCTACTACTTGACCGCCCTGATTACCCTGCTCGGCCCCGTGGCCAGCGTCAGCGGCTCAACCCGCATGACCTACCCGACGCGCACGATTACCAGCAAGCCCAAGTACGGCCAGAAAGTCGATGTCGAGGTGCCGACACACGTCGTGGGTGTACTCGACTTCGCCAGCGGCCCGATTGCCACGTTGGTGACCAGCTTTGATGTGTATTATCACCACATGCCCAACATCGAGATTTATGGCTCACATGGGAGCATGCAGGTGCCCGATCCCAACACCTTCGGTGGTCCCATCAAGGTGCGTCGCGTCGGTGACGCCGAATGGCGCGAAGTACCGTTGACCCACGGGTATAGCGACAACAGCCGCGGCGTCGGTGTGGCCGACATGGCCCACGCCATCCGCACCAAGCAAGCACACCGGGCCTCGGGCGAGTTGACGTTGCATGTGCTCGAGCTGATGCATGCGATTCACACCGCATCCACCGAGCGCCGACACGTACCGACCATCAACGGTTGCCCGCGCCCAGCGCCATTGCCACTCGATTTGTTGCCGGGGAGCATCGGCTAAAACGCACCACCATCCCATCTGATGTCGCTGTGATTGGACATCAGATGGGAACTCGTGTACCGCATACACAGCATTTCATCATTCATGTGAGGCCTTCATGAACGACGTTCAGATGCTGGTTGTTCACAGTCAACCACTTGTTGTGGCTGGGATTAATTCGTTTTTGGTACGCATGCCTAATTGGCGCATCGTCGAAAGCGTGCCCGATGCACGTTCCGCCATTCGTTTTTTGCGCACGCACATGGTCAATGTGATGCTCACCGAAAAACAGCTAGGTGGCTTAAACGGAATAACATTGTGTGGCATCGTGCGCAACTTTTTCCCGACGATTTCTACCGCCATCATTGGCAATCTGACCACCAAAGAACAGGTCATTGCCTACGCACACGGCGTCGGTTTATTTATTCCGCCTACCGTCGGCCATCGCGAGTTGCGCACCTTAGCACAACAATTACGCCGTGTCCCAATGCGCCATCCTCTCATGTTGCATCACCCGCATCAAATCGCGCAATGGCATGCCCTCGCACGCCATGTCGCCATTAATGACGAACACCTACAACCACCCCATCTGCTCAGCCAGCGCGAGCAAGACGTCGTAAAATTGATGTGCACAGGTGCCACCAACAAAGAAATCGCCCGCCATTTGGGTATTAGCGCTCATACGGTCAAGCAACACCTATCGAGTGCCATGCACAAATGCAATGTGCACAAACGCACTGAATTACGCCGCATTGCGATAAATATGGGCTGGGATTAGCCGACCACCTCGCGCAAATAGCGATTGGCAAACTTGCCGTCCGGATCAAACTCGCCACGTAACGCCATAAACTCAGCCATGCGCGGGTAAAGTCCGGCTACCGACATGGTAAACAGCTTGCCCCAGTGCGGCCGCACCGCAAACGGCGCTAATGCTGCTTCGATACGCGGCAATACCTGTCGCACGCCTGGCCAGTTGTTGTGCCAGGTGAAGTGAATGGCGATACCGGCACGTTGGTACTGCGGGCTCAGCCACAGGTCATCAGCGGCGATTGTACGAATTTCACCGACATGCAACACCGGAGCGATATGCGCCTGCATCTGATGGATTGCCGTCAAGGCTGCCACCGCATCCGCATGCGCCACAAAGAACTCACTCTGCAGTTCATCGCCGTTGCTCGGGGTAAACTCCATCTTGAAGTGGGGCAGGCGCGCATGCCACGGGCCTACCACACCACCTTGTTCGGTGCACGGATCAGCGTTCACACTAGCAATCGGGTGAATCGCCTGCCGACGCAGTTGGGCACCATGCCACACATCGGGCAAATTGTCGGCCTCGTAAGGTAGACTCTTGCGCCACACTTGATCGACCGTGGTGCCTTGCCACGTGGTAAACAAACTGACGCTATAACTGCTGCCCATGATGGCATCAAAGTTGGCCAAGGCCTCACGCAACGGCAGATGCTCATAAATATCTTGCCGAATAACAAAACTCGGCACGAGTTGGAGCGTTACCGTCACCACCACACCCAGCGCCCCAAGATGCACGACCATGCCTGCAAAGCGCTCGCCGTGCGTGGCACGACTCACCTCGATCAGCTCACCATCGGCCCGTACAATCGTCATGGCGATGACCGCCGAGGCCAAATTACCGTTGCGCATGCCCGATCCGTGCGTGGCGGTGGCAATCGTACCCGCCACCGAGATATGCGGGAGCGAGGCCATGTTGTGCAGGGCCCAGCGCGTCGACGCCAAAAACAGCCCCAAATCGCCGTAGCGCATGCCACCAGGCACCGTCACCTGCCCGGTCGCATCATCAAGATGGGGGGTTGTCGTCAATTGATCGAGCACAATGAGGTCTGCCGTCGTGTCTGCCATATCATTGAAAGAGTGGGCCGAGCCGAGCACTTTGCAGTGGCGCGCGCGGCGCACAATCTCTTGGAGTTGGGCGACGGTGGTCGGGTGATGAATGTACGCCGCTTGAAACGTATGGTGACGCGACCAGTTCTGCAACATGACAGACATCCTTTCACAAGCTGTGGGGAATAACTGCCGCTATCATACGGCATTTTTTATGCTACGCTGAATACATGAGTACATCGTGTATGTGAAGGTATGCACCATGCGTATGGGTGTTGATACCGGTGGCACGTTCACCGATTTTGTGATGATTATTGATGGACAACTGCGTGTTGCCAAGCGTCTGAGTACCCCACACAATCCGAGTGAAGCCCTCCTCGCAGAGGTTGCAGAACAACACGCACCCGATATTTTGATTCATGGCACCACTGTTGCCACAAACGCCTTACTCGAACGTCGAGGCGCGCGTACGGCCTTGATTACCACGCGTGGCTTCGCCGATGTGCTGGCGATTGGGCGTGGCGATCGCCCATCGCTCTACAATCGCGACCAAACACGTCCTGAGCCACTCGTGCCACGTGAATTACGTCTCGAAATAGCTGAACGTACCACGTTTGATGGGCAAGTGCTGGTACCACTCACCGATGACGCCGTACACGCCTTGATACACCACCTAGATGCGGCCGATGTAGCGTCAATTGCCATTTGTTTGCTCCACGCCTACGCTCATCCACAGCACGAAGCACGCATTGCTGAACTACTCCATGCCCACAACCCACATTGGCAGATTAGTGTGTCGCACCGGATTGTCACAGAGGCACGTGAGTACGAACGCACCGCCACGAGTGTGGTCAACGCCTATGTGACGCCGATCATGACGCGCTACCTCACCTATCTCGCAGCCCACCTAACTCACCATACCAAACTGCGCATCATGGCCTCTGACGGTGGCAGCATGGGCGTACAAACGGCGCAAAACCTCCCAGCACGTACCACCTTGTCTGGCCCAGCCGGTGGCATTGTTGGTGCATATGCGGTAGCCCAACAAATCGGTGTGACCCGCATCATTTCGTTTGACATGGGTGGCACATCAACCGATGTCGCCTTGTGCGACGGTGGATTACCGCGGAGCAACGGCTCTGCGGTGGGCGGCATACCTGTCCGTCTCCCGAGTCTTGACATTCATACAGTAGGCGCTGGTGGTGGCTCACTGGCGCGGGTTGATAACGGCGGAGCGCTCCGCGTGGGGCCTCAGAGTGCGGGTGCCAATCCCGGGCCAGCCTGCTATGGCACGGGGACGCTCGCCACGGTCACTGACGCCAACGTCATCCTCGGCCGGTTACGTGCCGATGCATTTTTGGGTGGTGCCATGACACTTGATGCAACACGCGCACAACTGGCAGTTGACCAGATAGCCGGGCACATTGCCACTCATCGCATCACCGCAGCATTGGGCATCATCCGTGTGGTAAATGCGGCCATGGCACGTGCTGTACGGACCATTTCTGTCGAACGTGGCCATAATCCACGCGATTTTGCGCTGGTTGCATTTGGCGGTGCCGGACCACTGCATGCGGTCGCGTTGGCCCAAGAATTAGGCATTGAGCAGGTCATCATTCCTCTCTATCCTGGCGTACTATCAGCCCTCGGCATGGTGACGGCGCAAGTTACCCGGAGCGCCACTCGCCCCTTGCTGTGCACGCTCGACCACCTTGATGTGGACACCCTCAACCAGTTATTGGCTGATACACATGCCGAGATATCGTTAGCACTCAGCCACGACGGAGAAGATGTACATCAGTTTACTGATACGGTCACCGTGGCGATGCGCTATCGCGGTCAGGCCTTCGAACTCGATGTACCGCTCGCACTGCACCAACAGACGGTGACACAAGCAGATCTGGCCAAAGCCGGGCAACGCTTTCATCAACTGCATCACCAGCGCTACGGTCACTCCATGCCCCAGCGCACCATTGAAGTGACAACCATGCAGCATACCATGGCCAATACGGGCATGCCATTACCGCTGCCTCACGTGCAAACGCGCACCGCGCCACTCGCGCCAACCAGCATCGTACTGGCGTATCCTGATGACCACGATCAGGCGCTCCCCACCGCACTCTATGCACGTGCATCGTTGTGCCCTGGTGACGTCATCACCGGGCCAGCCATCATCACCCAGCTCGATGCCACTAGTGTCATTCCCAGTGGCTGGCAGGGTGTTGTCACGCCCGCACTCACCGTTGTGGTGCGCCCCATATCATCGCACTAACCAGTATGCAATCGTGCGTCATCAACGCTCGCACAGCGAGTCGGTATTTTTGCATCGCTGTGCTATAATGTCACAGAAGAAGATATGAATTTGAGGAAGAAACGCTATGTCCGGTCACTCCAAATGGCATACGATTCGACGCTCTAAGGGTCTGCTTGACCAGCGCCGTGGACAACTATTTACCAAATTAGCCCGGGATGTCACGATTGCGGCCCGTGAGGGTGGATCCGGTGACCCAGACATGAACTTCCGCTTGCGCATCGCCGTTGACCGTGCACGTGGCAGCAACATGCCCGCCGATAGTATTCAACGCGCTATCGATCGCGGCATGGGCAAAGGCAACGAAGCACAGCTCGAAGAGATATATTACGAGGGGTATGCCCCAGGTGGCGTCGCCGTCATCATCGAGGCTGCCACCGATAACCGCAATCGCACCGCCTCGGAGGTCCGTGCCGTCTTTACCAAAATCGGCGGCAACCATGGTGAACCCGGATCAGTAGCCTGGATGTTCGACCTCAAGGGCTTGATTGTCGTGGATGTGGCAGCCAGCAAAGTCGGCAGTGATGACGCTATGATGATTGCCATCGACGCCGGTGCCGATGATGTCGTTGACAGCGGTGATACACTCGAGGTCTATACGGACTTCAAGCAGCTCATCGCCATCCGCCAAGTTCTCGTCGCCGCCAATTTGACGGTTACCAACGTCGAAAAGGTCATGCGCCCCAAGACGCTGGTACAGGCTGCTGGCCCTGATGCCCTTAAAGCGCTCAAGCTAATTGATCGACTCGAAGAGCTTGACGACGTCCAGAAAGTCTATAGCAACCTTGATATCACCGACGAACTGGCCGAACAGTTCGCCGACGCCTAGGTCGCATCATGCGCACCATTGGCATCGACCCCGGTACCGCCATCATGGGCTGGGGGGTAGTCGAACAACAAGGGAGCACGCTCACGTTAGTTGCCTGTGGTGTACTCACCACCCCTGCGGGGATGGCCCAAGCAGAGCGGTTGTTAATACTCCACAACGGGGTCCGTGAGTGCATCGACAAATATCAGCCCGATAGCGGTGCCATCGAAGAGCTCTTTTTCTCCAAAAACGTCACCACGGCGATTACCGTCGCCCAAGCGCGCGGCGTGGCTATGCTGGCACTTGCCCAAGCCGGGCTCGTCGTCAACGAATACAAGCCGATTGTGGTCAAACAAACCGTCGCTGGCTACGGTGGTGCCGACAAAAAGCAGATGCAAGAGATGGTACGTCTCACCTTACGTCTGCCCAGTATAATCAAACCGGATGATGTGGCAGATGCAATTGCACTGGCCATCTGTCATGCCTACAATGTACCGATGACGCGACGCATTCGCGACGCAAATATCTAAAAGGAGCCCTGCTATGAAGCTACTTGTATTTGTCACCGAAGATAGCGTAGCCGATCGTGCGGTTGATGCCTTGGTCGAACAAGGCTTCCGTGTTACTCGCTTGGCTTCGAGTGGTGGTTTCTTGCGCCGGGGCAACACGACCTTACTTGTCGGCGTCGAAGATACCGTCGTCACCAAGGCACAACAGACCGTGGGCGGTGTTGCCGAAGGTGCATTGTGTATTGTGCTCGATCTTGAGCGCTATGAGCGCATGTAACGCACAGTCGTGAATATTCTCTATGTTGCCAGTGGCATCCCCGTACCCGGGAGTCTCGGTGGGTCAACTCACACCGTTGAAGTGGCACGTGGTCTTGCTAGTCGCGGTCACCACGTGCATGTGGTGGCCGTGAGTGCCGAAGGCCACACTAATCTACGCCACCTGTGGGCGCCCACCCAACTCGGTCATCACAACTTCACCATCCATCATATTGACATCCCCAAGCCTCTTTCACTCCTTGCAACACCAGCCGTTATGCGCTTGGTTGAACGCCTACAACCCGATGTCGTCATGGAGCGCTACTACAACTTTGCTGGCGCTGGTATGTTGGCCGCCCGACGATTTGGTCTGCCCACACTCCTTGAAGTGAATGCTCTCATCGTCGATCCACCGAGCGTACGCAAGCGCCAAATCGACAATCGCCTCGGCGGGCCAATGCGCCGGTGGGCCACCCGTCAGTGCCAGTGGGCCGATGCGATTGTCACGCCGCTTCATACCACTGTTCCCGCAGAGATTGACCGGACCCGCATCCACGAACACCCGTGGGGCGCCGATGTGGAGCGCTTTGTGCCACGCCCGCGCCAACGCCCGGCCACGCACATCCCCACCGTCATCTTCATCGGCTCGTTCCGTGCGTGGCACGGTGCCAATCATGGCGTGGCCGCAGCTCAACTCGTGCTCGATCGCGGCATCAACGCCAAGTTCATCTTTGTGGGCGATGGCCCTGAGCTCGCCGATGCCAAAGCAACTGCGCACAATTACCCAGCGATCGAGTTCACCGGCATGCAACCGTATGCGCGCATGCCCGAGTTACTCCAATCGGCGGACATCGGCATTGCGCCGTTTGACACCAGTAAACATCCCGCCTTACAGGCAGCTGGGTTCTTTTGGTCGCCGCTCAAAGTCCACGAGTATATGGCCAGTGCCTTGCCGGTGATTACCAGTAATATCACGCCGCTCAATCACATCGTGCGCCATGAACAAGAAGGCTTGTTAGTCAAAGAAGGCGATGTCGTCGCCTTGGCCGACGCCATGCAACGCCTGATTACGCAACCAGATTATGCCAGCCAACTCGGTCACGCAGGACGTGAGCGCGTTGTAGCGCATTATTCGTGGCAACAACATTGCGCCACGCTTGATGGCATCTTGCAGGATATTGTCGCCCAACGACAGCGGTGTGTGGGATAGCATAACTTGACAGCACCTGCTCGCACCGGCTACAATAGTAGCATGAGCGGGAGTGGCGCAATGGTAGCGCATCTGCTTCCCAAGCAGAGGGTTGCGAGTTCGAATCTCGTCTCCCGCTCCATTTCGACTCGGCCGCACGGCCGAGTTTTTTATTGATGTGTGTAGCGCAGAGGAGGAGCCATGATTGCCCTAATCAGTGGCACGGTGGCCGCATCAAGCGGCGATTTCGTCATCGTTGAGACCCATGGTGTGGGCTATCAGCTCTTTCTGCCCAAACCACTCCTCGCCAGTACCGTCGATGGCGATACGGTGCGCTTCTTCATCTACCATGTCATCCGCGAAGATGCGCAAATGCTCTACGGCTTTGAATCGCTCAATCAGCGTGCCCTCTTTGAGCAACTTCTGGCGGTCAGCGGCATTGGTCCCAAAGTTGCACTCAACCTGCTTTCGAGTTTGTCACCCAATGACCTGCGCACCGCCTTGGCAAGCGGCGATATCACACGCCTCAGCAAAGTACCCGGGATCGGACGCAAAACTGCCGAGCGCATGGTACTCGAACTCAAAGGCAAAATCGACGTGCGTGGTTTGGCCGTCACCGCCAGTGCCGGCGGCTCGCGCGACAGCGAACTGATTGATATTTTGATGGGGCTCGGCTATAGTGCCGCCGAGGCCAACGCCGCCGTAGCCCATATCCCGGCTGACGCCTCAGAGAACATCGACGACCGGATTCGCCTGGCGTTGCGCTATTTTGGGGGTCTCTAATGAAACTACTGCTGTGGGATATCGACGGCACCCTGCTCTACAGTGGCGGCGTCGCCGGCGAGGCGATGCGCGCCGCCATGAGTCGCGTCTACGGGCGCCCATCGAGCAACGATCGCCGTGAATACGCCGGCAAAACCGATCAGCAAATCATCCTTGAGACCTTTGCTGATGTGTCACACGACGAGCTCAAATCCAAGCTTGATGACTTTGCTCAGGCCTACATGGCAGAACTGACCGTGCGCCGTGACGAAATGGCTCAACGTGGGCGCGTACTCCCCGGGGTTCCTACCGCCTTGGCCCACTTTCAACACCAACCCGACATCCATCAATCGGTGCTGACCGGCAACATGATGGCCGTGGCTGAGCTCAAACTACAACTCACGAATCTAATCGGTTATGTCGACATGCAGACTGGCGCCTATGGCAGCGACCACCACGCCCGCGTCGAGCTCCCCCGCTTTGCACTGGCGCGCGCCGCACAACGCGGCCTGCACATCAACGGCAGTCAGCTCGTCATTATCGGCGACACACCCAATGACATCGCGTGTGGCAAAGCACACGGCGCCCGCACCGTGGCGGTGGCTACTGGGCCATTTAGCGTGGCCGATTTGGCGGCCCACCACCCCGATGCGGTCTTGGCCGATTTGGCCGATCTCGATGCCGTCAAGGCAGCAATTGGCTAACTAGCGCGGATGCTTGAGCAACTCGCCCATCGCCCGTACACCCTGCAGAATGCGGGAGTCGGGTTGTGATGAGAAATTCACACGCGCATAGTTGGGCTGCGGGTTTTCGGCGAAAAACGGCTCGCCCGGCACATACGCCACCTTGGCGTGTGGCAACAGTTGGTGCCGCATAAAATCCGCACTATCGAACCCCTGCGGGAAAGTGACCCACGTAAACAGCCCTCCCAACGGCGTGGTCCACGTCACGTTGTCGGGGAACGTCTCGGCCATCGTGGTAAGCATCAAGTTGCACTTGCGGCGGTAGTTATCACGCAACAAGGCAATGTGCGCCTCGATATCGTTTTGCTCCATGAAGAGTGAAATCACCTTCATGTTGAGCGTGCTACATTGCGTATCCGCTGCCAACTTGAGCAAACCGAGTTGGCGGGTTATTTCGGGCCCAGCCACCGTCCAGCCAATCCGCAACCCGGGGGCCAGGATTTTTGAGAACGTCCCCAAATAAATCACGCGCCCCTCGGTATCAAAACTTTTGATGGTCGGCAACGGTTCGCCGGCAAATCGGATCTCACGATACGGCGTATCCTCAAGAATAATCACGTTATATTGATTCGCCAAGGCCACCAACTGCTTGCGCCGTTCGAGGCTCATCGTCACGCCGGTCGGATTATGGAAGTCGGGCACCGTGTAGATGATTTTGGCGGTGGGATTTGCCTTGAGCGCCTGCTCAAGTGCGTTCATATCCATACCATCCTCATCCATCGCCACACCCACATAGCGTGGCTCACACGGATTAAGCGCAATCATCGCCCCGAGGAAGGTCGGATTCTCCGTAATCACTACGTCGCCCGGATTGAGATACAACTTGCCCACCAAATCAATCCCTTGTTGCCCACCGTGCAATATCAACACGTCATCTGCACTACATGGCGTCCCTTGTGCCTGCATACGCGTTGCGATTTGCTGACGCAACTTAGGGATACCATTGGAAGATGTGTACTGCAACGAAATGGCGCCCTCTTCTATAAGCGACGTCTGGGCTGCTGCGCACAATTCTTCGTAGGGGAACAGAGCGGCATCTGGGTACCCACCACCGAACGAAATCACCGATGGATCATCACCGAGGCGCAACAGTTCACGAATTGCAGAGGGCTGCACACGTGTCATTCGGGTGGCAAACGTGGTTGACATGGAGGTTTCCTTTGCCAATTAAAACTTGGAGCGTATTCCTACGTTTCGTGTACTATAGCACCATTTCTCACGCTCACTGCATGTCAAAAAACCGTCTTCCCCTCGCATACGTGCTACGTACCATCACGCACATCACCACAAAACCACCTCATAATGAGAGTCGCATCGGCACATCACACGCCATGTTCCGCCATTGGCCCACCCAATCAACGGACACATGCATTTGATTTCATTTAACTTGACAAATATGATAAACAATATATTATATTTCCATTCACACACAGATGCTGCATTGAATCATGGAAGAAACCAAGGCAATGACCACGACCTACACGCAATTACCGGTACTCGATTTGGGGCGTCTCGAGGGGAACCCACAAGAGCGCGATGCCTTTTTGGCCGAATTACGCACCACCGCATACGACCTTGGCTTCTTTTATGTGACAGGGCACGGCGTACCGCAAGCGCTCATTGACAACACCATCGCGGTAGCCAAGGAATTCTTTGCGTTACCAGAGGCCGAGAAATTAGCCATCGAAATGGTGAACTCCCCGCATTTCCGTGGCTA
>Ga0194130_10006224_pt1 | contig 13938 bp, 14 predicted proteins | sample TA2KigsurfametaG_FD_160084 | JGI IMG/M metagenome (GOLD analysis project Ga0194130, IMG submission 160084) | Freshwater microbial communities from Lake Tanganyika, Tanzania - TA2015050 Kigoma 12 surface | ecosystem: Environmental > Aquatic > Freshwater > Lake | place: Tanzania: Lake Tanganyika... | reverse complement strand
CGTTGGGCACCTCCACCTCCACGATGAAAGTCCGCGTCGTACGCTCTATCGATGGGCTAATTTTTGCAACTCGACCGGTCCTTCCCTCGGGCAATGATGCCGTAGTAATCATGACCTTTTGATCCACCGCAATCCACGATGAATGCACTTCCGGTACCGGCAATCGCAGCTTGAGCGTTCTCCCTAATACCAATCGAAACACTTCCGTGCCGGGTCGCAACAAAGTCCCCTCCGAAACCAATCGCTCCGACACGGTATAGATTTCCTCTAGCGGATTCCCAGTCAATGTCGGTGTCAGAACACGAATTTCGCAATCCCTGAATTTCTGTTTGGCAATCGCAAGCTCCGCGGCTCGAAGTCTCGCAACGGCTGCAGCGGAGTTCGCCATCAGCATTTGATTCTTCCAATCGGACTCCGTAATTTGCGCTTCGGATTTCGCTTGCTCTAAGTCATCCTGGCTAATCGACTTCGTCGTCTCCAAGGAAAGCATTCGATCCAATCGGGACTTCGCCAAATCGAATCGCAAGCGCTACGATACCACCATCGGTAATTGACTCAAGTCGTATCCTTCGTCAGGGACCAATTCAAAACTCCATTTTGCCAGCTCCGCCTGCAAGCTTCGTTCCGCTTGATCAACCGCTAACCTCGCATCCGTCGCATCGAGTTCCAACAAAATATCGCCGGGTTTGACGACACTCGATAAGTCGTGATGGATTCTGACAACTCGCCCTTCTACTTTGGAACTGACTGTCAATTCCTCAAAGCCATGAAGGGTGCCAACGGCATCAACCGTTCGCTGGATGGGACGCATTGCCACCTGTTCGGCAGTGACCACAACGGCATCACCTCGATACAACGAAGATGCCGAACCATCTTCGTTCAACGCGACTAGAGGCTCCCGGTGACGCTCCCCAATCCAAAATCGACCTGCCAAGAAACTTAGTGCCACGACAACAACCCAAGCCCAATTCATCCAATTGGACTTCGCCCGCGACGGGGGCGACACTGAAGGTTCGTTGACGTGGGTAACTCGCTCCGATGATTCAATCAACTTGCTGCTCATGACCTATACCTACGATGCCCCACTAAGCACTCTCCATTGGACGATGTCGACTCAGAGAGCCGCTCCACTTGCTTCCATCCTTTGCGGGCGATCTTTCGAAATAACACCAGAAGGATTTCTTGTTCATCCTCGGTCAATACTCCCAAGAGCGCGCGGTGGAACTGCAGTTTGGCATTGGCAGCGAGCTCATAGGTGGCTTGTCTTGAAGCTGTTAACTCGACGTGAATTACGCGGCGATCGGTTTCAGGCCGCGTGCGCGATGCCACTCCCTATTGCTCCAACAAACCCATAGATGCTTCTCACAAAGAATAGTTCGAATCAAGAACTATCCAAGTATAGAAAGAATGTTCAAGAGATCCAATGGGCCGACGGTAGCTTACGGAGCGAAACAGAAGAGGTGCTTTTCCCCGCGAGCAAAGAGTTGGTTACCAACGAGCGCCGGAGTTGCATCGACCCCTTCGCCGGTCTCGTTGGTCGCTACCACCTTGAGGTTGGGAGAATCTTCGATCACCACGATCGTCCCTCCACGGTCCGTCAAATACACAAAGCCGTTAGCGGCGACCGGGGATGCATACGTCCTCGAAACACCCGGAACACGGCTCGCCGTGTAAAGTGATTTTCCGGTAGCTGCGTCCACGCACGTCAATAGGCCAGTCTTCTCCTTGTAATAGTAAAGTCGACCACTGGACAGTAGCGGTGACGCGACATCCGGAGTGTCCTTGGATTGAGTCCAACGCACACTTTTTGTCCCTTGCAGATCCCCTTTTCCATCGAGCGCAAAAGCGCCGATGAAGGAACCTCGGAAACCGCTAGCGACGTAGGCGACACCATCGGCAGCAACCGCCGAAGCGCATGGTCGTTGCGTTTGACCTGCGCACTTCCAGATCTCTTTTCCGCTCTTCAAGTCATAGCCGCGGGCAGCGTTCTGTCCGTTCATCACGATTTGCTTGGCACCCCCTGGGCCTTGGACGATCAATGGTGTCGCCCAGCACGTAGGCTCTTCTCGAGCCACATCCCAGACAATCTCGCCGGTCGTCTTGTCCAACGCATAGAGTTTGGATGGCCCTTCGTGATCCCATGGCACAATCAACAGTTCGTCGGCAATTGTCGGGGAACTTCCTTCACCGAAACCAGCACGGATCTTCATGTCCCCAAGGTCGCGTGTCCATCGAAGCTCTCCCGCCATGCTATAGCAAAATATTCCGCGCGATCCAAACGTTGCGTACACCCGCTCCCCATCGGTGCACGGAGAGCCTGATGCAAACCCGTTCGTTTCGTGCGTCCCTTCGTGGGGCGATGCGATCACCGCCGATTGAGACCACTTCTCTTTCCCTGTGGCCCGATCGAAGCACAAGACCCGAAAATCCCATTCGTTCTTCTTTCCCGTTGGGACCGCCGTCGTCACAAAGACTTGCTCCCCCCAAACCACAGGCGACGAGGAACCGCTCCCCGGTATCTCCACTTTCCATCGCAAATTTTTTCCAACTCCGAACTCGATCGGTGGCTTCGCATCGTTGGAAACCCCATTGCCGACCGGACCTCGCCAATGCCCCCACTCATCCGATAAACCAACTGAGGCATTCCAAGAACCTAATGCTGCAACCAGACCGAGTCCCAGCCAGAACTTTCTAAAATGCGGACGCTGTGAACTCATTCCCCAAGACCGACTGGACGTTGTGCATAATGCAGGAAGTCGATTAACACGCATTCTTGGAGCCCTCATCCGGTGTAGATAAAAGATGACCGTCGTCGATGCATGTATCTTAACGGTAGAAACCACGACGCACACCTCGTGGGGCTGTCGAATCGACCAGAACGCCTACAAAATAAGGATCATCGCAATGTCATGGCGAGAATGGTACGACGCTTTGCAGAAACCGAGCTGGACACCTCAGCCCGCCACCATTGGAACTATCTGGCAGTTGCTGTACCCGATCATTCTCGTGACGTTTACGTGGGTTTTTTTCCAGACGGCGAAAGGGAAGCTCCACTGGAGTATCGCCGTTCCTTTCGTGATCAACCCCATCGTATTCACCACGCTCCTTTGGGCCATGGTGGCCATTTGGCCTCATTCCAAATGGATCGCACTCCTGCAGATCCCCTATCTAATCTGGGTCTCGATCGCTAAGGTTCTGCAAATGATGATCACAGCGATGAACAGCCTCAGATGAAGCGTTACGTAAAAAAACAAACGCAAACGAATCGAAATTAATGCACTGCGCCACAAGTAAACCGCATGAAATTTGTTGCAAGGCAAAAATCAGGCTTGATGATACTTAATCGATTTCTCTTTCAGTAACGATTGAAGGACTACCAAGTCCCGATTCGACAATGAGCCGCGTGGAACCTCCAGCCTTCGTGGCAATCCCTTGACCTCAAATTCGACCGAAGGCAGATGAATCCCTTGCTCGGTCTTGGTCCGAACCACCCAGTTTTGCAACTCGTCCCATCGAATCCGATGCGTTGTGAAGCAGCACTGGTACGGAATCCCTGTTTCGCTAACACGTAGATTGCTGATCAGGCTCTGCACTGCTTTCCAGAGTCCAAACACCCCCAGACCCGACATAAATGCATCGCAAATCAGCAGTTGATTAGTTACGCGAGGTACGCCGGGAATCTGTGCAATGAAATACACCGCGATCGCTAACGATGCGAATCCTTGAACAAGCCACAGCCCTCCGTACTTCCATTGCTGCGCGGCAAAATAAAACGTCTCTGCATTGTCTTCTTGAGTAGCAACAGAAATTCGCTCCACAGGACGCTTATCCCAAGCAACACTCGCTTCCGTGATAGCTATTGCTAGTGACTTTCCATCGGATAGTTGATGCGATTCGCTCATGATTCACTCGTTCCGCAAATAATGGTTCAAATTAAGATTCAAACTCCGATGATCGAAGGCAGATCCACTGAGATCGGAGTTCGACAAGACTCGCTACGAAACCGCCAAGGATGGGTGAGAAACATGCACACACGCACGATGGTCGGACAGCCGCCGCATGCGACTTAGCCCTTCCACTCGCATCGGAACTCCTGCATCGCGAATCTACTCAACCGTCTGTATGAGGTTTTCGCATGCCGTATGGTCCACCAACATGGTCGACTCTCCGATATGAACGACCACTTCCTTTGCCTGCTCAGGCAACTCATCGAGATACTTGCTCAAAGCCATCGAATTGAAGCAAGTGATAGGACGATTTACGAAGATGTGATATGCGGAATCTCTCAACTCGGTGCCAACTACCGGATTGCGAAGCATCCCTAGCGCACCGCGAGCAAAACCAGTTGACTCACTTAAGGCCGATGGCAGACAAGCCGTCGCTCGCAAGTAGAGTGCAACATCCAGTACGAATGTGGCAATCAATCCAGCCACAATCCCCCAGAGCAAATCGGTAGCCAATGTGACTGCGATCGTGAACGCGAATATCGCAAGTTGCTCTCGACCGATTTTGGCCATATGCCGCCACACAAGCGGCTCACACATTTTCCGACCGGTATAGATCAAAACCGCCGCAAGCACACTCTTGGGAATGAGATTGATCAGATCCCGTGCGAAAACGAGGTAAACAATCAAGCAGATCGCATTCGTAAAGTTTGCCCACAAAGTGCGTCCACCCGAAGCGATATTAACTTTACTTTTCACTCCCCCAGGAATGATCGTCAATCCACCCACCAAACTCGAGGCGATGTTGGATACGCCCATCGCCAAAAGCACGCGATTCGGTGAGGACTTTCGCTTGAACGGATCGATCCGATCAATCGCGATTGCCGTTGCCAACGACTCCACTCCGTCAATCATGGTCAATGTAACTACACCCATGATCGCTGCGTACCAAAGATCGCGTCTTGCGAAGAACTCGGCAAAGTGCAGAACGTGAACACCGTCAAATGGATTAGCTGGCAGAGACAATAAATAGGTCGGGTTAAGCTTCCCAAGTTGAAAGATCTGCCCCAAAATCAATCCGAAGATGACAGCGATCAAATGGGGAGGAACCACCTTCAACAATGCAACCCGTTTTTGCAGAACACCAAGGACAAATAGCAACACGAGGGACAAACCTGAGACCAAGGTTACCGTGGGATTCAACCCAGAAACAAAAGATGGAATCTGCCCGACCTATTCGTAAAATTCATGCGGGTGAGCACCTCCAGTGTACCCAAGAAACATCGGGATCTGCTTGACCATGATCAATACACCAATCGAAGCGAGCATTCCTTCCACCACGCTCAGTGGAATCGTACTCGCATAAGTCGCCAGCTTGAGCAATGCTAATACGATCTGAATCAGACCAACCATGAAGATAACCACGATCAGAAATCGATAGCCCTCTCCGACATGCTCCGCGTCGCCAGCGCCACCTAACGCGATCATGATCGCCATCCATGCTGGCGCAAGCCCCGCTGCTTGACCAGCGATCATCATGTAGGCTCCACCAATCAATGGAAATATCAAACCAGCAATGATCACGCTGATCAATCCGTAGATCGGTTGTGCTCCCGAAGCGATTGCGATCCCTGAAGACAACGGAAGGGACACGAGCGAAACCACAACTCCCGAAAGAATGTCGTGACGCAAGTACTTGAGTCCTGTGACTCCATTTTCGGGTTTTTCGTTCAGCGAGGCTGTTACAGATTGCATGATGCAAAGCTTCCAGAAGTCATATGGGTAATGCACGGTCTTGAGTGCGTACATAAACCCTTATGCGACAAGCGTGCCAACACTCCGACGAAGTCGACAACAATCATTCCTTGTGCGGAACTCACATCCCATCAATCATTGAAAATTCATGGAGAATGATTTCGCCAACTTCAAGACTTGAATTTTCTACTCGGAGCGGAGCAAGCTCTTTAACACCATGGCGTCACCAATCGATCCAGGCAACTTTTTGTTCACGCTGGATAAAACATTGCCATTGAATTGAGATGTAATTCTGTGTTTGTCTCGCGGTCATCGAATCAGCTTGTGCTGAATGGGAACGCTGTTTATGATCGGAGACGTATGCCACAACGGTACGTCTGGAAACTCGTTTCACCAATGTTTTTCCTTGGTGCATTTCTACTTGGAGTTGGAGCGTTTGCTGCTTGGAATGTTCAGCAGCAGCAACGCGTTAGCTCGGAACTGATCGCACGAGAAGTCCGAGGCATGCTGGCGATCGAAGAGTTGCACATGGAGATGCGAGAGATTCGGTACCAACTGAACCTCTTTCTACGCACGCATGAAATCACCTACCTGCGAAATATCATCTAGGTTCACTCCCATACGGATGATCTTCTTCGCAAGGCATTATCGCTTGCTCGCACCCCACTTGAGAAACATCGGATCAACATTGTCAGCGATGGCTACAACTCCTTCTTCCAGGGTTTCCAATCGATCAGCGAGCAACTTATTCCACAGGAGCTTGTTCATAACGTTCCCGAAAAGGGGTCTCAGATTGCTCCTGGGAAAAGCGACACTAGGAATGCTACCTCGATAGACCCTGCGGACGACAAGATCTCGATCGCCCCGCCTTTGAGCGAGCAACTAAATCAACTCTCCGATGTGCTCATGACTGAACAAGTTCTTGAACCGCTGGCGCAATGCATTGAAGTCAACAGCCAAGTTGTCGAATTGACCAATGAAGCCAGCGAAGATGCAGCCAGGCACCTCACCATCGGCTGCTTGCTTCTTGGACTTTGCGGTGGGGTCGCTGGAATATTGATGGGCGTCGGTGTCGGCCGTGCCATCGGTAAATCCATCGTGCAACTCAACGTTTCTATCCGAGGCGATTCAAGCCGTTTGTCCGATCTGCGAGGCGCCGTTACGGTAACCCATCGCGGTGATCTCGCCGGTCTCGAGGTCGGTGTGAAGGAACTCGAAGAAGATGTCGCTCAAGTGGTAGAGCAATTGCAGCAACGGGAGCGAGAACTGCTGCGAAGCGAACAACTCGCACGCGTAGGACAACTAGCTGCTGGTTTAGCTCACGAATTTCGAAACCCTCTCATGCCGATGAAGATGTTGGTTCAAAATGCAATCGAACGTGGAGACGAAGCAGGCTCGAAAGGTCGCTCACTACAAATCCTTAACAAAAAATATCACGGCTCGAGCAATCGATTCAGTCGTTTCTCGATTTCGCGAGACCTCCGGTCCCTGAGCGATGCCAAGAAGATCTCGTCGAGATCGTGCGCAATACCACATTTTTGGTGCGAGGACGCTGCGAACAACAGATGATCAACCTGCAAGTCGAAGTCCCTGATGCCCCAGTAATAGCGAACGTCGATCGAACTCAGATCCGTCAACTTCTCTACAATCTGATACTAAACTCGATCGATGCTCTGAAAAACCGCGGGACGATCCATGTCCAACTCGATCCAAATGCACTCCTTCCGGCACAAGCAATCGCGAACGAATCTCCTTCGTCGCTGGCGGATACCGAAGATCTGATTTCCGAACATCAAGCTTTGCGTATCGGTGCTCGAAAAAACATCACTAATCCTCGACCTTGTTTCATGATTCGCGTATCCGACAACGGGGTTGGAATACCCGCCGAAATGCTGGATCGAATCTTCGAGCCTTTCGTTACCAGTAAAGAAACCGGAACAGGACTAGGACTCTCTATCTGCAAACGTATCGCCGATATGCACCGAGGTTTACTGGTAGCTGCGAACCGAGTCGGTGGCGGCGCGGAATTCTCCTTTTACTTGCCCCAAGACACCACCGTTCCGAAGTCAACACCTGACTGAATTATGCCGAGATTACTAGTCGTCGACGATGAACCCAACATCGTTTTTACGATTCAAGAAACGCTAGGGTCGGATCATGTCCAAATGGTCACCGCCGCCAACGGCCAGGAAGCAATCGACTCCTTTCTAAAGCATCAGCCCGATGCGGTTCTTATGGATGTTCGATTACCCGACATGTCGGGTTTAGACGCATTCCGCAAAATGTACGAACACGACCCTCGAATTCCCGTCATTCTTATGACGGCTTTTTCGAGAACAGACACTGCAATCGAAGCCATGAGTTGCGGTGCTTTCGAGTACCTCCTGAAAACAGTCGATCTCAAGGCATTGCGAATCTTAGTGCATCACGCCTTCGAAGTCAGCCGTATCAGCCATAAGCCCGCAGTTGTTGAATCGGATGATTTCGATGGCGTAGCCTCTGCCGATTGCATCGTCGGGGATTCGATCGCGATGCAAGAGGTCTACAAGACAATCGGGCGCGTAGCACCGCAAGATGTCACCGTTCTTATTCTCGGCGAAAGCGGTACTGGGAAAGAACTTGTCGCTCGAGCCCTCTACCACTACAGCAAACGGAGCAAAAAACCATTCCTCGCTGTCAACTGCGCAGCCCTTTCCGAATCCCTTCTCGAAAGTAAACTTTTCGGGCATGAGAAAGGCACCTTCACGGGCGCGGACCAACGCCGTATCGGGAAATTCGAACACGTCAACGGTGGGACTATTTTTCTCGATGAAATCGGCGACATGTCCCCCTTCACACAAGCCAAAGCGCTTCGGCTGCTGCAACAGCAGCAGTTCGAACGCGTCGGTGGGAACATGACCATCCAAACCGATGTCCGTATCATCGCCGCCACCAACAAAGACCTCGCGGAAATGGTCGCCGCAGGTACCTTTCGACAAGATCTTTATTACCGACTCAACGGGTTTTCAATCACATTGCCTCCCCTGCGAGAACGACTCAGCGACGTTCGCCCACTTTCGAATTACTTTGCCAAGGTGCTATCGAAAGACTTTGAGAAGAAACAACCCGTGTTCTCAGAAGAATCGTTAGAAACACTCGAACGATACAACTGGCCTGGAAACGTCCGTGAACTCTACAGCGCGATTCGTTTCGCGATCGTGAATGCTACCAGCGAACTAATCACTCCGGATTGCCTACCAGCGACGTGCCGAACGTCGTCGGCATCCCACTCGGACGGAGATGCGAAGACGTCACAACCGTTCATGGCCGAAGTCGTTCAACTCGCAGAAAAACTACTCAGTGAAGGCTCCAACGACATCTACCGTTCTGTGATCCAAACCGTTGAGGGAATCCTCTTCGACCGTGTCTTAAAGGCCACAGAGGGCAATCAACAAGAAGCCGCCGAGCGACTTGGGATCTCCCGCATGACTCTTCGAGCAAAAACCAAAGGCCGCAATGACGAGTCAGCTCGGGAGAACTAACTCGTCTCGGAAAACCAAATGCGTAACGACTCGATTGAATAGCTGCAAGCAGCTTACTTTTTGCTATAGCGCTCGCTCTTAGGATTTCCTCCCGCTTGGAGGTAAACCAAAAGATCGATGACCTCATCTGCCGTCAATGTATCCAAAAGTCCACTAGGCATCATCGATACTTTGCTAGGCTTTGTGTCGACGATCTCATGCCGCTCAATGTTCGTAAAGTTGCCTGGGTCGAGCATATTTGTCGAAACCATTAACACGTTCCCGTTCAGATTCGCGACTCGTCCGATGATTGTTTCCTCTTCGGTTTGGAAGATCGTGGCCTCGTACTGATCGCTGATTTCCTTGCTAGGCTCAATGATCGACGTGAGCATGTCGCGGGGACTGAATCGCTGAGACGCCGCCGTTAAATCCGGACCTTGTATCCCACCCTGACCAGCAAAACGATGGCACTTGTAGCATTGCGCCACCGCAAACATCTGCTTGCCTCGCTCATAATCAAACCCAGACGTTTTCTCTTGAGCCACCTTAGCGAGTTCCTCAACCGTCCACTGTTTCACCTGCGATCGAGGTGCTAAATCCGCCATCGGATCTTTCGGTGCGGGTGCAGGACCGACCAACTCCCCAAGATTCGCTTTATCTTCATCGCTCAACCAGCCGATCGCTACTTGGCGAATGTTCTCGATAAAACCACCGAAAGATGCTCCTCCGCGGGCCGTTGCGATCTGATAGAACCACTGGAAATACGCCTTCCGCGTCTCATCAGTCCAACCATCCTTTACATCTCGCAAACAAAAGGCATAGTGAATCTGCTGCTCGGCTGAGTTCGCCGTGCTCATTTGCGAAACACATCGTTCGATGATCTTGGGAGCCTGCAAGTAAATCAACACGCGAGCTAACTCGCGATCCACCAGTGAATCCCCATCTGGACTCGGAAAATGCGAGTCAAGTTGGGCTACGATCTTCTGACGCAGATCTGGATCCCCTTCGCCCAACCGCAAGAAACTCAATTGGTAAGCTCGCAATAACTCTAACTTTTCCACTCCGCTGAGCTTGTTCCATTGCAAGCGAAGCAAACTGTTTTGGATGTCCTTCTGGTCGGACGCTTCACCTTTACGAGCCAACGCAATCGCCAGAGTGATTGCAGCCTGGGGTGACAACGACTGATTGATGGGATCCCGCCACAACTTCGAATCTTGATGCTCGAGCGCTAAACGGGCCGCCGTCCTGATCGCTCGATCCGGGCTTCCCAAATGCTTCATCGCCAAATCGATGTCAAACTTTGCACCATCCCGGTGCATCGCTTCCAGCGATCGTCGAACTCCCCGCGCCGATGCTGCTGCAGGTGTATCGGGATACTGAGCCTTTGCCGTGCTCTCACCGCCAACATACTTGATACGGTACAAGGCCGACTGAACCTTGCGTCCGCCGATGGTCATGTACATGCAACCCTCCGAAGGATGAATCACCAAGTCGGTTACCGGCATCGGTGAAGCGCTGACAAAAGGCTCGAAGGAACTCTTGTACGTTGACCCATCGGGTTCCAGATTCACTGCATAAACAACGCCATAGCTCCAATCGCTGATGAACAGCGCATTTTGGAATTTGGCAGGGAACTTGGCCCCTGTCCCGAACACGATTCCCGTCGGCGAGCCGTATCCGATATTGGCAACAGCCCCAAAACTGTCTGCAAAATACTCGGGCCACTTGCCCGTTCCATTCCGCCATCCGAACTCCGCACCGCTGATTACATGATTGACGCGTGTGGGTCGATACCATGGCGTTCCAATGTCCCACTCCATATCCGCATCGTAGGTAAACAAGTCTCCATTTGGGTTGAACGCGATGTCGTACTCATTTCGGAAGCCTGTCGCGACCAACTCCACATCGCTTCCATCCGGCTTCATGCTCAAAACAAAACCGCCTGGGGCAAGCCGTGTTGCCATGAACCCACGCGCGTCAGGCATTCGCCCGAGCATATGATCCTCTCCCCAATGACGAGGCACGCGAGAAACATCGATCTTCCCGGGTAGATCCGTTTGGTTCCCAGCGCACATGTACAGACGACCATCAGGTCCTGGAATGATCGCATGCGGACCATGTTCGCCACCTCCCTCGAGCGGGATCAGGTGATCGATCTTTTCGAACTGATCGTCGCCATCGAGGTCCTGCAACCGATAAAGACCAGCACCCGTTGGCCCCTTGCCGTTCACGTCAACATACAAACCATCTTTGGTGTGAAGCAACCCTTGGGCCATCCCGATATCGACCGCAAGTGGCTCTACCACCGTCTTGCTCGCCTCTTCACCACTCGGTGCCGGCGTGACCCGGTACAGTTTGCCATACTGGTCAGACACAATCAGCCGACCCTTGAGATCGACACACATGGCCACCCAAGAACCTTGGTCTGCCAATGGAACCTCATGAACCATCTCTACTTCAAAGCCCTCTGGTACTCGAAAGGCCTTGGTCGGTGTTGCCCCGAGGCCTTGTCCATAGGCATTCGATACGCAAAGGAGACCGGCGGACAAATAGGTTGCCATCGGGATCGCAAACGCGAGAACCGACAATCGAGACAAGGAAAAACGGATTCGCATGATGTCGTTTGATTGGTGGGATTGATAATAAATCAGGACTGCGGGATCGATTGCATCATCGATCCTTGAATCGCCAACGGAATCGGAACGCATCCTGTATTAGACGCGTCTCGGATTCCGGGGTTATCAACTCTAAGAACAGGTTACCTCTGTATCGCTGACTATGCGAACAGTTCGGTAACCGCTTGGGCCTTGACCAACTCGCGTGGTTGATTCAAGTGGTTGTACACGATGGTTTCAGGATCGATCCCGAACGCATGGTAGATCGTTGCCAGCAGTTGGGCTGGATGGACTGGCGAATCCACGGGTGCACTAGCTGTCTTGTCGCTCTTGCCATGAACATAACCCCGCTTGATCCCTGCCCCGGCTATCACCGAGGTGTAGCAGTACGGCCAGTGATCCCGACCATCGTCACTATTCCCATTGCCACTGGTGCTCACTCCTCGTTCGGGAGACCGCCCAAACTCGCCTACGGCGACAACCAAGGTATCCTCGAGCAATCCGCGTTGATCCATGTCCTCGATCAAGGTGGACAGCCCCGCATCGAGCATCGGCCCAGATTGATTCTTCATTCGCTTCGACAAGTCTACGTGATGGTCCCATGAGTGATTATCGCTGTTTGCGATCTTTGGCCAAATCACCTCCACAACCCGCGTTCCCGCCTCGACCAACCTGCGTGCGAGCAAGCAGCTTTGTCCAAAGGTGTTCCGTCCATATGCATCGCGCAAGACCTCAGGTTCTTGGCTCAAATCAAAAGCCTCGCGTGCTTTCCCGGACACCACTAACGAGAGAGCTTGACTGAAGTACTCATCAAGCTGCTGATTCTCAACAGCCGCGTTGATGGTAGGCATTTGCTTGTTGATTAAATCTCGCAGCGCCGCGCGTCGCTGCAGTCGAACTGAAAATACTTCCGGACGAAGCTGCAAATCGCTGACATTGATTCGATCCATCTTGTTCATGTCCAAGTCATCCCCATCGGGGAACAACGTGTAGGGATCGTATTCCTTACCTAAAAAGCCAGCGGATCCGCCTTTGCCAACCACATTCGATTCCTGCAAAGGTCTTGGCAGCATCACGAACGGCAGCATCGGCTCATCGGCTGGTCGCAGCCGAATGATGTTGGACCCGAAATTCGGAAAATCCTTTGGTGTCGGTGGCTCGAGTTGGCCCGACGGACTTACCTTGTCTGTGGTGTACCCGGTCATCATTTGATAGATGGCGGCGGTATGATTGAATAGACCATTGGGCGTGTAACTCATCGATCGAATCATGGTGAACCGATCGTTGACCAAACTGAGCTTTGGCAGGTTCTCGGTAAAATAAGTTCCTGGAACCTTGGTGGAGATCGGTTTGAAAACACTCTTGACCTTGTCCGGCACGTTTTCTTTTGGATCCCACAAGTCCAAGTGGCTCGGTCCCCCTTGGAGGTAGACCAGAATCATTCGCTTCGCTCGGTTCCACCCAGGAGCACCCGTACCTTCACCCGCATTAGCCTTCTGAAGCTTCATCAGGTTGGCCAAGCTAATACCGAAGAGTCCAGAGCCTCCAACCCGCAGCACATCGCGGCGCGTCACTCCGAGACTGGTATCGCATAAATCCTTGCCAGCAGAGCCTGTCAGTCGCAACATCGTCTAGTTCCTAAGTGAGTGCCTTGGAATGGGATAATCAAAGGGTTCGAGGTAACGTCGTCATTAACCCCGAGTGCAAAACACTCTGGGTGATACCGGTTGTAAGGGCCTATATTTTCGGCCCGATTTTAATGATTGAACAAAAACGCGGGGCTGTTGATGAGCGCCCACGCAAGATCCTGTGCGGCGGTCAATCTGCCGTTCGCCAGTTGAGATTCGCTTTCGTTCACATCGGCTCGCAGCCGTACCAATCTGGAGTCTTCAGGTAGCGGAGCCCCCAATCGTTCGATGCGTTTGTTGAGCACGATGATTTGCTCGTCCTCAGGCAGTCCCTGGCTTTCTTTTTGGACATTGCCACGCAGCGCGATCAACTCGGGAGATGCACCTTTGAGATATTCTAACCCCGGTTTAGCGATCTCGGGCGTCCAAGCGGTTCGCAAGGTCGCTCCTATCGCTTGGAACGACTCTGGAAGCCCGAGGGCCAGTTCGCCTTCAT
>Ga0194130_10006222_pt1 | contig 13947 bp, 20 predicted proteins | sample TA2KigsurfametaG_FD_160084 | JGI IMG/M metagenome (GOLD analysis project Ga0194130, IMG submission 160084) | Freshwater microbial communities from Lake Tanganyika, Tanzania - TA2015050 Kigoma 12 surface | ecosystem: Environmental > Aquatic > Freshwater > Lake | place: Tanzania: Lake Tanganyika... | reverse complement strand
GTGGTGAACTAAACATATTCGCAGGCGGTTCTGGCTCAGGTAAGAGTTTGTTTATGCAGAATATCAGTATTAACTGGGTCACACAAGGACTTAATGGTGTATATCTGAGTTTAGAACTTAGTGAGGGCTTGTGTGCTATGCGTATGGACAGTATGGTAGCCAATGTGTCAACCAAAGAAGTGTTTAAAGAACTAGACACAGTTGAGATGAAGATCAAGATGACTGGTAAGAAATCTGGTGTACTACAGATTAAATATATGCCGGCACAATCAAACGTAAATCAGATCCGTAGTTATCTTAAAGAACTACAGATACAGACAGGTTGTAAGCTTGACTTTATCATGGTAGACTATTTGGATTTGGTAATGCCAGTGAGTGCTAAAGTCAGTCCAAATGACTTGTTCGTCAAAGACAAATATGTGTCAGAAGAACTACGTAATTTAGCTAAAGAATTGAACATATTAATGATCACAGCGTCACAGTTAAATCGTGGTGCTGTAGAAGAAATTGAATTTGACCACAGCCATATCGCAGGTGGCCTAAGTAAGATCAACACAGCAGATAACGTATTTGGTATCTTTACAAGCCGTGCTATGCGTGAACGTGGTCGTTATCAATTACAGTTGATGAAAACACGTAGTAGTAGTGGTGTGGGCATGAAAGTAGATCTAGAGTATGATATTGAAACTCTACGTATCACAGACCCTGGTGAAGAAGCACAAGAAAGTGGTCTACGTGGTGTAGGTGCTACTAATATCCTAAGCCAGATTAAAACAGGTAGTAGCATAAGTCCAGCGGAAGATACTCCTAAAATACAAGCTGGTGTAGACAGCAGTAAGTTAAAAAGCATGCTAGCAGGTCTTAAAAATACTTCAGAATGATATCATATGATCAAATACGAGAAGTTCATCTAGAAATCTCATCCCTGTGTAATGCTCGTTGTCCATTGTGTCCCCGTAATTTTCGTGGGTATCCTTACAATGACGGATACGTTGAAGCTAATCTAACACTAGACAATGCCAAACATATTTTTACCTCTGCATTTTTAAAACAATTAAATCGTATATATATCAATGGTAATTTTGGTGATGCTGTGATGAATCCAGAAACATCAGATATAGTTGAATATTTTAGATCACAGAACAATGATCTAATTATAGATATTAGCACCAACGGCAGTGCTAGAGATAAGTCCTTTTGGCAACGATTAGCTCATGCAAAAACAAATGTTTTATTTTGTTTAGATGGATTAGAAGACACGCATCATTTATATAGGCAAAATACTAGCTGGTCTACTATATTAAATAATGCTGAAATTTTTATATCTGCGGGGGGCAATGCTACTTGGAAAATGATTCAATTTGATCATAATAAACATCAAATTGACGATTGTAAAAAGTTAGCAAAACAATTAGGATTTACAGATTTTGAATTAGTAGATCACGGAAGAAATACTGGGCCTGTTTTTGACAAACAAGGTAATTTAATTCATGTGCTTGGCAACTACACAGGAGAACAGAATTTTGAAATACTATTTCACAAAAAGAAAACCGATATGGTATTATTAGAAGACGTCGCTCCGTATTTAACCCAATATTCCGATATAAATTGTTACACCAAACAAGCGAGATCGATTTATATCAGCTCAACGGGAGATATGTATCCATGTTGTTGGACTGGATTTAATCCTAAAACCTATGGTAAGGGGGAATACCACGAAGCTGTAAATGCACAACTAGCACCAATGATCAAGAATAACAATTCATTGGAACATAGTTTAGAAGAATGTATAGCTTGGTTTAATGCTATAGAAGACAGCTGGAATAAAGATACATTCGAGAATGGTCGTTTAATCTGCTGTAATGATAACTGCGGTGTTTGATAAATATACTAAATTGGAGTCTAAACTGTGCAGAAACGCACCCGTAGCATACTTACAGAGCTTGACGAATTACTCACGCACAAAGACAAGGATAATCTCCTTGAAAGCCGTGCTAATAACATCATCAATGGTGCTATCAACCTAATCCGTTATATCCGTGAAAACTATGACGCTGAGCAAGCTCTTGAGCTTGAGCGCCGACTGCTTAATGCTATCAAGGGTCAAGATCCTGCAAAATTCTCACGTGGCATAAGGAAAATCAAAGATGAAGATTAATGAGGTGATACAGGAACGAGTCTTGTCAAATCTAAAGCCAGCAGGAAAAATCTCGCAAGTTACACCTGGACGATTAGCTACAGGTTTTGGAGCATTAGCTAAAGGAGTTGGGGCATTTGCTAAAGGTGTTACTAAAGCAGTCGCCCCACAGACTGTACAGGCTTATGATCGTCAAAAAAATGCCCTAAGAACTCCGCAGACTGCTGGAGATCCTAACATGGCCGCATACAATAAATTTGCAGATATCATGGCCCAACGGGCAAGTAGTGGTACTCAATTGACCGATCAATACATAGCTTCGCAATTCCCTAAAACATGGGACCAAAAATACCGCGGGGAAATGTTACAGTATGTAATCGATCGATTAAAACGCAGTGGCATCAACGTTATACAAAAACCACAGACACCTATGCCATTGGGACTAAAGAGACTTGCCCCAGTACAGCCAATACAACCAGCGGCTACCGCAACACCAGCACCAACACAGCCAACAGCACAAAATTCGCAAGACGCAATTAGAGCTGCATTAAGTGCCAGACAAGCAGGTGGTTTAGGCGCATATGAATCTCTAGACTATGCAACATTTAAACAAAGATTACAAGAAGCTAAGGCACAATGAAACTATTCGAAATAAAAAAACAAACTCCTGAATTCATGCTTGCTGAAAGCAAGAATGTGCATCTAGAACATCTAGAAGATCTAGTGTTTAATAATGGTTATGCCGGAGCGATGTCTGCGCTTGACTACATAGAAAGCCTACGACAGATGCTGGCAGAAGGTACAGGTACTACTACAAAACTCACAGTCAAATGGGATGGAAGCCCTGCGATAATCTGCGGTACAGATCCCAAAGACGGACGTTTTTTCGTAGGTACTAAAAGTGTATTTGCCAAAGCTGAACCCAAAGTCTGTAAAACTGCCAGAGACATAGAACGCTTCTATGGTGATCAGCAGGATCTAGCAGAAATCCTAGCCAGTGCCCTACAACATCTTAAAAAACTAAACATTGGTGGAGTCATACAAGGCGATCTATTGTTCAAAGAAGGTGGAGTCGAAACAGCTACGATCAATGGCGAACAATGCCTAACATTCACACCCAATACTATTACCTACGCTGTACCAGCAGACAGTAGCCTTGGCCAACAGATAGCACGTGCTAAACTAGGTATCATATTCCATACCAGCTATGAAGGCGAAAGCCTAGCAGACATGCGGGCTGGATACATGGTTAACATACAGGGACTGAATAAAAATAGTGACGTATGGTTTGACGATGCCACATACAAAGATTATACTGGTATCGCTAGTCTAACTCCAACTGAAGATCGCAAGATCCGTTCTATGATGACTGCCACATACAATACCATGGAAAAGATTGGTCAAGCGAGATTTGATGTAATATTAACTAACAAAGAATTCGCCCGTAACATCAAACCCTACATCAATAGGACTGTGCGCAGTGGTACATTTGCCGCAGAGCCTACAGCTTTCTTAAAAGATTTCATGACTTACTATCGAGAACTGATGACCAAGGACATAGACGTAGTTACTAGCCGTGCGGCACAGAATCGCATGGCCAAGATAAAAGAAAAAGAAGACTTTGTAGCAGACAATGCCAACAATCTATTAGGCATCATGGCCACTTACAAACGCATAGTCGAGATCAAACAGATGCTCTTACGCAAACTACAACAGGTAGAAGGCATTGGCACTTTCCAAAAAACCAACGATGGATATAGAGTAACCACACCGGAAGGCTTCGTTGCCATTGGACACGATGGTGGTGCAGTAAAATTAGTAGACAGATTAGAATTTAGCCGCACAAATTTCCTTAAACGTTCATAAACAACATACTTTTTTTTCACTCCTATAGCATAAATAATTACATGCGCGAAAGCGTACAAACATTAGGAGAAATAAAATGGCATCATTTACACGTACTAACCCAACAGCAGTTGCACGCGGTACTATCCAACGCAACACAGCTCAATCAGTATACAAAGTTGTATTAAATGGTTCAGGTCTAGCAGTAGCAGCTTCAGACGCAGCTGCAGCTAAGATTTCAGACGCACTAGGTTCAATCACTGGTACATTCCAGTTCAAATCAAATGGTCTTGAAATCTACATGATCGTTGACCGTGTTAACACTTCAATCGGCGCAGTTGCAACAGCGATTGCACAAGTGTTAGATACAGGTACATTCTCAGTATCAGGTGGCGTAGCTACACTAAGTGACTCAAATACAATCACAGTTACTGAGCCAACAGACCTAGAAGGTATGTAAGATCTGTAGTTAGCACTAAAACTAAAAAGCACTGGCAACAGTGCTTTTTTTTGACCAGGCATTCTATTGTCCTAGCATAAATAATAGAAAGATTATCGGAGAATACGATGGCAACACTTCAGAAATTTAAATTAAATCAAGCTAATACCCTAGTTGGTACGCAGACAACGGTGGGCACACTTTATGGTGTAAACAGTAAGGTTTTCGTGATTACAGTAAATGCTGGTGGATCTACAACCTCTACCACTCCACGTGGAAATCTTGTCCCTGATTCAAATTTCACAGGCGGCGTGATCGAATCTATTGTTAGTGAAATTAATCCATTGGCATATTTTACAACTGGTTCTACTGCTACCAACCAGGCGAATATTTTCATAATAATGGATAAAGTTGTTAGCGCAGGTGATCTACAACATCGCATCCGTCAAATTGGTGCCAATGCGGCAGCGACACGATTGACATCAACAACATTTACCTATGCTAATACAGCTATACTATCATCCAGTGGAAATCTAATCGACATCAGCGGTACACAGGTTATAGAAGGTACAGCATTCACTGTAAGTTAAACGTAAATATTTTAAAAAAAAAGCACTGTTCGCAGTGCTTTTTTTGTGACCTTGTCCTTGGTCAATAAATACTCATATAATGATAGACACAAGAATCCATCGCCACCGTGGATATACACTGATCGACGTTACTAAAACCGACGTTACCAAATATACTCCTGAACTAGAACGTATGCGTAACAAACAGCGTAACTGGGAAACGGTCATGCAGGTGTTGGGGTTACGCACACAGATCATGACCAGTAGACAGCTACCTACTGAAACTAAAGAACTCGCAAAGTTTGAATTCGGAAGTGATTACACAGGCAAACACCGTGTGTGGACTTTTGAATTTGAAGTTGAATTTGAAAATCTATATCTCAAAGATCGAGATCCCTACGGTGTGTTAAAATATGATTTTTCAAATACTCCCATAGTGCTGGGGCTTGATGAAACAGCTGAACCACCTATGCCCTTGTTCTACACAGATGGCCCAGGGAAAAATATATACTTTATAAGTATACCAAACAACTAAATATACAAGATGCTATAGGCATTCATTAAGGCACATATTAAGGCATACGTCAAGGCTCAGAGAAACAGCATCGCTTACACAGAGGAAGCGAGATGGCCAAACCATCAGAAATTGAAAAAGAGAGTCTAGAAGCCCACGTTGAGATATGTGCTGTAAGGTACAGCAACTTGGAAACTAAACTACAGAATCTTGAACATCGTATGGACAAACTTGAAGGCTACTTAGTCAGCATCAAGGCCAGTCTAGACGAAAAACTAGAAGGCCGCGACAAACAAAGTGTCAGCGTTATCGTTACCATCTTGGGTGTAATCCTAGCAGGACTTATTGGATTTATCGGTCACGCCCTGTTCAAGTAACATAAATAGTTACATGAAGATTGTAGAACTTACCAACAAATTACTATTACCTATCACTAACGAAGAGCAAGAACTATTAGAACGTTTTGTTGGCGATGCACTTATCGCAAAAAGTCACTTAGATGAGCGTGAGCAACTGTTGGCTAACAATCTCACAGTCAAAGATGTCCTAATTCGAACCAATACCGATGGCAAAATCTACTACAAAAAAACGATCAGCTGAGTTCGACGTTGAAAAAATACGCAGATTCACCCAATCAGAACTAGCTCGATTATCCCAAGAAAAATCAGAGTTACCATTCTGCTATCAGATAGGCACAGACGTATTAGTTGGTAGTAATCGTGTGGTAAAAATAAACGAATACTGCTGGCGTGTGATGCAGGAAGGACAACAGGTATTTGATTTTTTCAATCGTAAAGATGCTATATTTTACTGTATAGCACTACACAAACAGCAGACACAGTTGGCTAAAGATATACGGGATAATGATAGCCTACTTAATCGATTAGAGTTTGAAGCCAGCTTATATCGCATACGCTACAAAAAAGCACAGGCCAAAAGCGACACATGGGGTGAAGAATACTATAGTAATCGCTATACAGAAACACAGCATCGCATAGAACAAGTTAAAAAAGAAATTAAGAAAAACCTAAACTTGGCTAAATATATTAAAGTCTAAATAGGAATTTGACCATGAAATTAGCAGAAATGTCTACAAAATCAACACGTAAGATAAACAAACTAATGGAAAGCCGTTTTGGTTTTTCTATTAATTTTAGTAATTTAACTGTTGAAAAAGCTGAACGTCTAAGTGAAACTATTAGTGCTAACTTAGATAAGATCCGCCACAGTGTGGACCTACACACAGCAGAACGTAATCCACGTTATATGGAACTACTCACAGTCCAAGAAGGTCTAACCACTTGGTTGGAACAAAATCGCCAAACCTTAGTAGAAGGTGAAGTAGGTAATGCTGAAGTATTACTAGCCGCTAAAAACATGGTAGATTCAATACAAGATGCCATTGAAAAAGTTGGTAAGATGCAGAACGAACAATTACCAGAGCTACTAGATTCAATCCGTGATCAGATCGGTAGTGAGCAAGCAGAAGGATTCAAAAACGCAGTCGGTACTACATTAGACTCATTGATGGGCAACTTACAATCAGCACGTGAAGGTGTTGATGGTGGTGTACGTATCCTAACTGGTGAACAAGTTGATAATGCCATGGTAATGCCAGGTGCAGATATAAGTGGCGGTGATACAGAATTACCACCAGCACCAGGTAGTGATCTAAACGCTGACGACACTGATGAGTTTGGTGCCACTGATGCAGCTACAGGTGGTGCAGAAGAACTTGGCCGCGAATTAAGATAATCGTGCGCTTAGATGAGTTCGTACACAGTCAAAAGAATACTCCAGAGTCTAATTTAACAACGGCTCTGGAACTTATTCGCCACAGATACAAAGATAAAAAACAACTTCCAAAAATCTCAACACAGAGCCTAATCAATCTTGTGCTAAACACAGACAAGACTTTTGACTATGATGCACTAGTTTCAGCTAATGAAAACAATCCAGCACTGAAAAATCTAATCAAAAGTTACAACAAAGATTATATCGAATTGCAACCAGCTGGCGAACTAGATGACACTGATGCTACAACTACAAATACTCCTGGTGGTGATGCCACAACAGCACCTGTAGACACCGTGGCGAATATGGCAAAAAAAGCCGCAAAAAAACGAAACGCCGCTGGATTCTAGTCGTAAATACTAGATGATCAAGTTATTTCCTGTAGTAGAATTCTATATAACCAACGTCTGCAATTTAAGTTGCCGAGGGTGTAATCGTTTTAACGATTTAAATTTCAAAGGGCATCAACGCTGGGCTGATCATGCTCTTGCTTATGAAGCATGGAGCAAACGCTTAGATTTACCACGTATTACTATCATAGGCGGTGAACCCACACTTAACCCAGATTTAGAATTATGGGTCAGTAACCTACGCAGATTGTGGCCTAATGCTGTTATTATGGTACAGACTAACGGCACGTATCAACGAGAAGAACATATGGACTTCTGGGACAAATATAATGTTGCTTTTGGAGTGAGCTTACATGATCCTGCTACGGCTGACGAAATTAAAGAAAAATGGAAATATAAAGCAGGATTCATCGAGGCATTTACATTCCATCAAAGTACAGTAATACAACAGAACGACCATTATGTTTTACACCGCAGTGATCCGATAAAAGCATTCGCAGCCTGCGATATGAAACATGATCACACTATGTATCAAGGTAAATTATATAAGTGTCCTGCTATGAGTAATTTACCAGATTTTGATCAGCAGTTTGATCTACGCTTAGACGATCGCCAACGAGAATTATTGTATAGTTATCAACCATTGTCGGCTGATTGCAGTGAAGATGAACTACAAAAATTTTCTGCTACCAAAGATCAACACATAGCACAGTGCGAATTTTGTCCGCAAGATCTACGTTGGCATACAGCATTGGGTGAATTTAAAGAAAATTTACCAAAACCAATTTTTGACACAACTCCTATAGACGAATCTAAATTATACAGATATAGAGAACATCTTCCGGTTGACAAACAATAATAAATACTGTAGTATAATAGTCAACTATTGGAGTTTACATGGCTTATTCAGAAAAAGTTTTAGATCATTACGAAAATCCTCGTAATGTAGGTAGTTTGGACAAAGACAGTCCAGACGTAGGCACTGGTATGGTAGGTGCACCAGCCTGCGGTGATGTGATGAAACTACAGATTGAAGTGCATGAAGGAGTTATCACTGATGCCAAATTTAAAACGTATGGTTGTGGCAGTGCTATTGCTAGCTCTAGCCTTGTCACCGAGCTCCTCAAGGGCAAGACGCTGGATGAGGCTCAGACCATCAAAAACTCACATATCGCAGAAGAACTCGCGTTACCACCCGTTAAAATCCATTGCTCGGTACTTGCAGAAGATGCCATCAAAAGCGCCATAGCAGATTATAGAAAAAAGAATGAAACAGTCTAATGTAGAAAGCCCCTGCATATCAATATGCAGATATGAAAATGAGATATGTGTGGGTTGTGGTCGTACTGTAGACGAAGTCACTGAATGGTACAATTTTACTGACAAACAAAAACAGAAAATTATAGACAGATTAGAAAAAGACACAACAAGTTGGTTTGAATGATATGATATCACTAACAGCTTATGCAAGTAAAAAAATGAAAGATGCTTTGGATTATAGAGGTAAAGGTATTGGCATGCGCATTGGTGTGCGCACCAGTGGATGTAGCGGCTTTGCCTATGTGTTAGAATTTGCTGATAAAACTTTTGAAGGTGATCTTGAAATACAAGACCGCGGTGTTACCCTTGTTATCAATAAAAAAGATCTAGTATACTTAGAAGGCATGCAGATAGACTATACTAAAAAAGGACTGAACGAAGGATTCGAATTCTCTAATCCCAACGAAAAAGCTCGTTGTGGTTGTGGAGAATCATTTACTGTTTGACAACCTATAGATAAGCATATATACTATTAAGATGCTTATCGAAAAATACAACTATTCTCCTATCAATCGTGAATCAGTAGAAGGTAAAAGATTATATACCTTACCAGACGGATCACGTGTTCCTAGCGTTACAACAATATTAGATCGCACCAAACCCGAAGAAAAACGACAGGCTCTGGCTAACTGGCGCAAATCAGTAGGTGAAAATCGTGCAACTGAAATAACCACAGAAGCAGCAGGTCGTGGCACCCGTATGCACAAGTTCTTAGAAGATTATGTGCGCAATAACAGAATTTTAACGGAACCTGGATCAAACCCCTTTAGTGTTGAAGCACATAGCATGGCTCGTGAAATTATTGATAATGGTTTAATAAAGGTTCAAGAAGTATGGGGTATTGAAGTTCCTTTATATGTTCCAGGCTTATATGCAGGTACAACAGATGCATGTGGCCTATACAACAATGAACCATCAATTTTAGACTACAAACAGTCTAACAAACCCAAGAAAACTGAGTGGATCGACGACTATTTTCTGCAATTATGCGCCTATGCTGCCGCACATAATGAAGTCCATGGAACAGATATTAGCCAAGGAGTAATTCTTATGGCAGTAGCGCCAAAACCCAACCAACGGCCTGAATTCCAGCATTGGGTTTTAAATGGTAATGAATGGAATATATGGATGGACCGTTGGTTTGATAGAGTTGAGCAGTATTATAAACTAGCATAAATGCCCATTATTCAGATATCTTGTATAAATATATACATGTATATCTACAAAATTATTAATAAAACAAATGGAAATTGGTATATAGGAAAGCACAACGGGGCTGATCCTAATTATGCAGGGTCTGGTAAAATCCTTAAACATGCTTATAAAAAATACGGTAAAGATAATTTTGAAAAAATTATCCTTGAAAATTGTAATACAGAATCTGAATTAAATCTTCGTGAACGATATTGGATTGATGTAACTAATGCAGTTAATGACCCGATGAGTTATAATTTAGTAAAGGGCGGTACTGGTGGTGATCGAAGTTCTTTTATACCATATGATACTATTAATTACAGTAATCATACTATGAAAGGTACTATTAAATGGTTTAAAAATTTAACTGATGACCAAAAAAAAGAATTTCATCGTAAACAGGCAGAAAAGCGTAGTAAAGGATGGTACGTGAGTCGAGTTGATAATCCTATAGAAGTATACGTGCAAAATATATCAAAATGGTGTGAAGAATACAATGTAGATAAAAGCATGCCTACAAGTTTAAATAATCCAAAGAGTAAGTTATTTCAAAAACAAACCAAAGGTTGGCGTATTAGACGAGCAGATATGCCAATATTGCCACCGTATGAAAATTTGCGTGGGAAAGTAATAATTTCTAACGGATGTAAAAATAAAACTTGGAAATTAGTCAATGGTAAACGCCAATGGTGCGATAAATAAGTAATACAGGAGAAATAAAGTGGCGGTAATTCAAATCAGCAAGATCCAGGTGAGACGTGGTCTACAAGAAAATCTACCCCAACTAGCATCAGGTGAACTGGGTTGGAGCATAGACGAACGTCGTTTATATATCGGTAACGGAACACTAGTAGAAGGTGCACCTGAAGTTGGTGTTACAGAAATCCTAACAGAATATTCTGAAGATAACAATGCCGCTAATATTGCTCTGCTACAATCCAACGTAACAATATTACAAACCTATGCTAGTTTAACATCTAATAACGTGGCTAAAACTACCGAAGTATTGTTAAACAATACTAGTTCTGCTACTAACACAGCATTGACCTTAACAGATTCATTGACTAACTTAATAGACTATAGGATAACCCGTGGCTTAGAAGCAAGAGTAGGTACTTTCAAAGTTACACAAATTAACAGTAATGTGGCCATAGTTGATGAAGAATATACTGAAACCGGTGACACTGGTGTAAATCTATCATTTTTTACATTTGGTAATAGTGCTGTTTTACGCTACACTACAACTAACACCAGCACTTCAGCTAATCTAACCTACTATTCACCAAGAACATTTGCCTAATCATGTGGCAGAATTTTTGGAATCTGCGTGTCAACGACAGGCTAGCAGAATGGAAAAACTTTCGCCATGAGTTAGATCGTCTACCTCTAGAATCTGCAGTGGTAGAACTAAACAACATGTGGAGCACTGCTCCATTCGTAAACTATAATTTGGACGCCAGCGATCCCACAACTTGGCCAGATCCCTGGACATTGTTAGCCGAAAACTACTGGTGTGACGTTGCAAAAGCACTAGGAATCATATATACTATATACTTTACTCATCATAGAAATACCGCAATGGAAATAAGAGTATATTATGATTACAAAGACAAAGAACGCTACACAGTAGCTTGGTTAGATGAGGGGAAATATATTCTTAATTATTGGCCCTATGAAATAGTAAATACAAAACAAGTAGAAGAAAAGCAGTTGCACTTGCTGTATCAATATTCAAGCACAGATTTAGCACTAGAGAAATACTAAAAGAGGTATCAAATTGAGTAACATTCAAGTCAAAAAACGCAGTGGCCAGATCGTACCACTGGATCTGACCAAATGGCAGGCACAGGTAGCCAAAGTTTGCCAAGGTGTAGCTGACGTCAGCCAGTCCATGATAGAGATCAAAGCTCAACCACACTTCTACGATGGTATCTCAACACGTGAAATTGATGAAATCACTCTACGTGCTATCGTAGATTTAATTGATGTAGAACATGAACCAGAAGTAGGGCATACTAACTATCAATATGTAGCAGGTAAACAACGTTTATCTATGCTACGCAAAGATATCTACGGTGATTATCAAGTCCCACATTTATATGAAATCGTAAAAACTAATGTAGCTACTGGATTATATACTGGAGAACTATTATCTTGGTACACTGAAGAAGAATGGAATCGCATGAATGACATGATCGATCATGCCAAAGATGAAGAATATAGTTACGCGGCCATAGCACAGTTGATTGAAAAATATCTAGTTAGGAATCGAGCTACTAAACAGATCTATGAAACTCCACAGGTTCGTTACATGATAGCAGCCGCAACTATATTCCATAAAGAAAACCCTGCACAAAGATTACGTTATATCAAAGATTACTACGCCTGCGCCAGTGACGGATTGTTCACGCTCGCCACTCCAGTGCTCGCTGGTCTAGGTACCCCTACGAAGCAGTTTAGCTCATGCGTTTTGATCAAATCAGATGATGACCTAGACAGTATTTTCGCATCAGGAGAGATGATGGCCAAATATGCAGCCAAGCGTGCTGGTATTGGTCTGGAGATAGGTCGTTTGCGCCCCTTGGGTAGTCCTATACGAGGTGGGGAAGTCATGCACACAGGTATGATTCCCTTCCTTAAGAAATGGTTCGGTGACTTGAGATCATGTAGCCAAGGTGGTATCCGTAATGCTAGTGCTACAGTTTTTTATCCAATATGGCATCATCAATTTGATGACTTAATCGTATTGAAAAACAATCAAGGCACAGAAGAAACTCGAGTGCGACACATGGACTATGGTGTTGTGCTTAACGCTATGTTCTGGCGCAGATTTAAGAATAAAGAAAATATTACATTCTTTGATCCTAACGAAGTTCCTGACCTGTATGAAGCATTTTACAAAGACACAAAACTCTTTGAAGAATTATATGAGAAATATGAAAAGCTAAAAGGACTACGTAAGAAAGTTCTGTCAGCTGAAGAAGTGTTTAAATCTGGTATATTAAAAGAACGTACTGATACAGGACGTATATATCTTGTGTTCATTGACAATGTCATGAACCAAGGCCCATTTGACCCTGAGTATCACACTATCTATCAAAGTAACTTATGTTGTGAGATTCTATTACCAACTAAGCCATTTAAACGTTTAGATGATCCAAATGGTCGTATAGCTTTGTGTACACTAGGCAGTATCAACTGGGGAGCATTCCGCAATCCAGAAGATATGCGTCGTGCTTGCCGCATCCTTCAACGCAGTCTATGTAATATCCTTGACTACCAGGATTTTCTAAGCATACAGAGCAAACTGTCAAATGATGAAATCCAGCCCCTGGGAATAGGTGTTACTAATCTTGCTTACTGGCATGCCAAGCGTGGATATGAATACGGTACTGCTGAAGCCCTACAGGATGTTAAGACATGGATTGAACATCTGGCATTTTACCTAACAGAGGCCACAGTTGATCTAGCTCGGGAACGTGGTGCATGTTTACACAGTGAACACACACGTTATGGCCAGGGACATTTTCCTTGGGAACGCCGTGCTAAAGCAGTAAACAAACTAGCAGACTTTACCCCAACACGTGAACTAGATTGGGAACAACTACGTAGCGATATGCGAAGCTATGGTGTGCGTAATGCTACATTAATGGCCATCGCTCCTGTTGAAAGTTCTAGCGTGGTTATTGGATCAACTAATGGTATTGAGATGCCTATGAGTCTGATTTCAGTTAAAGAATCTAAAGCAGGATCATTTATACAGGTTGTTCCTGAATATAATAAAT
>Ga0194130_10006218_pt1 | contig 13951 bp, 16 predicted proteins | sample TA2KigsurfametaG_FD_160084 | JGI IMG/M metagenome (GOLD analysis project Ga0194130, IMG submission 160084) | Freshwater microbial communities from Lake Tanganyika, Tanzania - TA2015050 Kigoma 12 surface | ecosystem: Environmental > Aquatic > Freshwater > Lake | place: Tanzania: Lake Tanganyika... | reverse complement strand
CTTCTATATCTATATCTTCTATTTTTTTATTAATCATTTTACATACATCATAGACTACTGAAACACTTCTTAATCCTAAGAGGTCTAATTTTACGTTAAATTGACTAATATCATTCATGTCAAAAGCGCTTACTTGCTCTTTATCTGACGAAAGTTCTAAGGGACATGTTCCTGATAAAGGGGTGTGTGAAATTTGTATGCCCGAAGGATGAATCCCTTTATTTTTAATTAAGTTCCTTAATTTAAGAGCTATATTATATATCCCTGGATTTTCATCACACCATTCTTTAAATTTTTCTACATCATCATAGGCTTCAGAAATATCTTTAACTTGCCCAAATATTTTAGGTATTAAAGAGCTTACGCTAGTCATTTCTGATTCACTTTTTTCTTCTACAATTTTACCGCACTCTTTAATTAAAAGTTTTCCACTAAGAGTGTTAAATGTTAATATTTTGCTAATTCTATTTGGAAATATATCGTTAAGAAAATCAATTACTTTGTGACGATTATAATAGCAAATATCCAAATCAACATCACACATCAAGCTTCCGTCAAGATAAGTTACTCCATCAACAACTTGTTTTTTTGCTCGAATTTTAGATATAAATCTTTCGAAATACAAATTGTGCTTTATCGGATCTACTTTTGTTACTCCTATTAAGAATAGGATAAGGCTTCCGGCAGCACTTCCTCTACCTAGACCTGTTGGAATCTCATTTTCTTTACAGTAATTAATAACGAGCCAAACTAATATTATATAATCTATAAATCCTAAATCTTCTATAACATCAAATTCGTGGTCTAAGCGTTTTTTATAATCTTTATTATTAGGTAAATTAGAGTAGGCAAGCTTTTTCAAAAAGTCTATATTTGATGCGTCCTCAGATAAACCCAGAGATCTTTTATGTTCGGGTTTTACCTTAAATTCTGGAAGTCGAACTCCATAAAGAGGTAGTGAAATCTTTTGAAAAGAATTAATATAATCAGATATCTTCGTCGTCATTCTTTCTTTTTTTACGTTTTTTATTATACTTGTTGATGGATTTATCTAGATTTCTTTGAAACTCTGATAAACCTTCTTTTAAGGCTGCGAATGATTTTTCTTCATTATTCAATGCATAAAATACGTCAGCCTTGCTATTTGTTTTGCCATGCTGTAAGGTTATTAACAGGTAGTCGATATTTTCTTTCTCAAATTTATTGAGAATATCATATATAAAATCCATTGATGCCATAATTAAATTATATCCTTTTCTTATGTATAATGCAATCAAATATTAATCATATATTTTATTTTATTCCATACTTTAAAATTTAACTCTAAATCTGATAAGGCGTCGTGCAAAGAATCATAATCATGATTTATATCTAGATCTTTTCCTGCCGCAGTTAAATTAGTTTTAACATTTTTAACTTTTGTATGGTATAATTTATACATATATTCTGGTAAAGTTTCTTTTTTCGAGTCAAATACTGTTGAGGTTTTTATGCCTTTGTATAAAAGATTAGTATCAATACTTTTAGATATAAAATCTAAGGGTTCCTGCTTCATAAATTTATAGTATTCATTAATTATGTACAGATCAAATCCTACTATATTATGTCCTACTATATAATCCGCCTTCTCTATCCAATCTTTTAATGTTGGAAAAAATGCTTCTGGACTAATACCATTTTTTTCTATTTTTTTTGGGTCAAATCTAGTTATCCTAGCCGCGTCTTTGCTTATTTTTAAATGCGTATCCCACTTGATGCAGACATCTTTAGAATCAATAATTTTATCTCCTTGGCATTTAAGCATAGCGATTTGCCAAGGTAAATTATGACAATAGTTTAAGCATAGATTAAATGTTTCGCAGTCTATAAATAAAAATGTTTTATCTTTATTAAATCTTAATAAATGCTCATCCATGATTTTGCTCCCTCCAACTTTCCATACAAAATTCATTACTCGACATATGCTCTATCTCAGGTTTATTTAATGTAGTTCTATTGTTAATGCATCTAAAAGTAAGATAGCTTTTAAAATCTTTCCTTTCTTTATAATAAATGCTTTTTGTTTTAATGACTTCGAGTTTATTTGATTCACTAAACTTTAGCATTTTATTTTTAAGAATATTATCAAAAATCAATTGATTATCTTCTACAAATATCGTTGGTTTATAATTTTCTATAAATGATATACATTGATATCCTTTAAATGCATTATTGAACATAAAATTATCATAGAATGGTATTGCTAGTTTTATACCTTCGTTAAAGTGCGTCTTTAAAATTTGCATATCTAATCTTGGAGTGTAGTAGAACCCTTCTGTACTGGCTTTTGTCCATAATTTAATTAATGTTTTATACCCCTCATTCCCGTTAGCGAATATAATTAACTTATGATGTTTTTTAAGTTCTTCTTCATTCTTATTGTTAATGTTCTCGCAAAAAACAAATTTAATGCCAAAAATCAAATCAATATTATTTTGTTTTAAATTTTTATAAGCTTGAAGAAAACCACTGAAACAATCTTCTACTAAGAAGACTTTCTTTAATTTGTTCTCTTTTGCGATCTCGATAATAGAATCTGGTCCATTTTCTTCTGGACTCTCGTCTTCAAGAGTCAATATGCTTTTCCCGATAGAAAAATGGCTTTTAAACAATGGAATAACTTTATGCATTTAATATTTATACTTTATATTATATATAATGTCAAGATAAATCGTTAAAATCATCTTTTGTTGTTGAGGACATTTCTTCTAATATATCGTTTGTAGACTGGTTTATAGAAACATTATTAAACCTTGGACACCCTGCGTATTGCCTTTTTTCAATTTTAAATCCTTCGATATTTTTAAATTCACCATTGAAATTGGATTCAATAATCTCATTCTTTTCATTTAATTTTACATAATATTCAAAAGAATCTTTATAGGGACATTTCCAATTGCCAACTCCACACATCCATTTGTTTTTGGGATTATCTGCGGCAAAATTTGATTCAGCACTATTTATATCAAAATTATTTATATGAGTATTAACATATTCAAGATAGTATTCAAATCCTTTAATTTGATTTTCGTCAAATTCAAGTTCTTGGATTGGTTGTTTTGGAAATCTTAAAAATAGAAACCTTACTATAGGCTTAAGTTTAGGCCATATCTTCCTGCTCGCTAAACTGTAGGTCATGGCTTGAATATTAGCCTCCAAATCATCTCCCCTAAATTTAGCTTTGGAGCTTTTATAATCAATTATAAGCATTTTATTTTTCGTTTTAATAGGCTTATCGATAAATCCCTTAATATGATATTTAGGGCTATCGCTCTTTATCTCAAAAGCGTATTCTGGCGATACGATTTTACCGTCTTCACCATAAAAATCATGTTTTAATCCTACTAAAATCATATCATCAATAATTTCAAAATTGCTTATATCTAGTGGAGCTTGATTAATTAATTTTTTAGTCAATCTTTCAATCGCTCTGCTTCCTTTGATAGAGTTGCTTTTGATAATTGATGTAAAATGCTTCTTATGCTTTTTATTCAATAGGATTTCAAATATCTTATGACAAACTGTTCCTCTTAGAGCTCCGTCATTTTGAGTTTGTGGAATTTTAGTATGATAATTATTCCAATACACCCACGAGCAGGTCTCAAGAGTTTTAATTCTAGAGGCTGATAATACTTTTAAAGGTTTATTTTCCATTGTTTAATTTCTTCTTTCGTCATTTCGCCAAAATCTTTTCTTATTGGCAATGCAATTCGTATTTGATGTTTATCAAAATGTTTTAACAATTTTTCCTTGGTTTTATCTGCGGCTAAATTTCCTGCATTATTGTTTAGACAATCGTTATTAAATGATATATAAATCTTATTTGGATTTAAAATTAGTAAGCTATTAAGAATTCCTGTACTAAGATTTAATCCAAAAGTTACTATGCTATTTTTAATTCCAACATCCCATAACGCAAGCATATCTCCTATGCTTTCTACAAGAATAACGCTTTTTTCTTCAGATGGAATATCTGAATTTATTTGTAGTGGATATTTCCAGTTTACTTTATCTCCTACGAGTTTCCACTTGGGGCACATTTTTTCATTTCGATTTAAGATGTCTCGTCCTGCAACCCCTATTAATTGTCTTTCTTTATTAAATATAGGAAAAACATATCTTCCTTTCATTCTTCCTTCTTTAAGAATTCCTCCTTCAAATTGCTCCATTGTCTCATTGCTAATCCCTCTTTTATTCCAAAAGCTATGATCTTTGACTAATTTAAGTAAAACGTCCGGCGAATAACATTTTACTTGCTTAATTTCTGGTTTTTTATAAACAGTATAAGTATTTATTGTTGGCGCTTTTTGATTTATCCATTCTTTAGCTTCCACATTGTTAGATAAATTTAATGTTATTCTGACTAAATCTTGTAGATTACCCGTGAGATTCTCTTTAAAGTCTACCCATTTTCCAGAATCTTTATATATTACTAGAACATTTTCATTATCAGAATCTCTATATAATGGTCTTGTTCGATATTCTTTCGAATATTCTTTGAGATTGTATCCTAAATTAGATAAAATTTCTTTTATGTTTTCCATTGTAATGTTTCGCTAATTAAAGGAAATTCTTTTACAAATATCTTTTTACATCTATCTGCGATTATTCTATGTTCTTTCTGCGTATTTTGCTCTGTTCTTAATTCAAGGTAATGAATCCAGCTTCTTAAAGATCCTTTCATATACATTGTTGTTTCTGTGGTCAGGGGTAATACCATTCTAGCAACTTCTTTAGCGACACCATTTTCAATCATAGTTTCATAGCAATGTTGAGATAATGCTATGGATTCTGCAATCAAATGGCTAATATTTTCATATGCGGGATTTGTAACTGGCATGAGATTCTCACCTACTTGTCTATTTTTATCTCCTTGAAGTCTTAATTCAACATCTTCAAATTCGGTTGCCATGCTGTATCTTTGACTAAACTCTTGAAAGGAAAAGGACCTGTGCCTTAGAATTTGCGCTGCAATAGCTCTGCTCGTTTTAATTTCTACTGTCATATCGACTAATTCAAATGGAGACCAATGTTTATGTTTGATTAAAAATCCTAATAATTTTGGCGCAGTCTCTGTATTCATTTGATTAGATGGATTACTAACTCTAGCACAATAGGCAACGAGATCTTCAGCATTATTTATTCCATCAATATATGGTTGAGTTATAGATATTAATTTTACATTCATATTAATTCTCCGTCTTCATTTGTTCCGCCTTGGTCAAAATCTAACCTTTCATTCTCTGCGTCTACAATTTCTCGTAAAGTTCCTCGTTCTTCTACATTAAAATTATTAACATCAAAATTAATATAGTTATTGAAATATTTAAATTCATTCTCGCCAACTCTTCTGCGGACAAGGTCGTGGTGACCTGCTCCTTCTCTGCCTTGAAATCTTGTTTTAATAGCTATTAGTTTATGTGTCCCGAACTGTTCTCCATCTACTTGTATTTCATCTTGAGTCTTTCTCCTAAAAATTCCTACAAATGACGCGAACCATTGCATACGATCTGATAGTGCAATTGCAGAACTGTCATCAGTAACTTGATTTGCACTTCTGTTAAAGTTTTCTCCTGTTCTATTCAACTGCATCGCAGTAATAACTGGGCATTTAATTTCTTCTGAGATTCTTTTTAATTTATCAATCTTATCGCCAATAGCTTGATGCTCTGCCCAATTTTGACTTACTTTTTCACCAGTCAATTTGATATAATCGTAAACTATGAGCGCTTGATTTCCTCTGCCCACTTTTGTATAGTACCATCTTCTAATAATAGATGATACTTCATCTACATTTTTATTTGCTACATGATAATGGTAATGAGTCATTCCTTTAACTTTTGGCCAAGCATCCCTCACTTTTTGGATCATCTCTGGATTTTTTCTCCAGTTGCCAGTTTCAATAAACCAAAGTGGAACGCCAGATATACTTGACACTAGTCTCATTTGAGTATCTAAAGTAGACATTTCAGTGTCTAAAATTAAAGCTTTTGTATTTTTATTATGAACGTTTGCTGTTTTATAGGCAATATCATTAAGCCATGTACTTTTCCCTTGACCAGGCCTACTTACTATAGAATAAATATTCCCTTGTTTTAGACCTCCATATAGATTATTAAAATTATTATATGGAGTCTTTAGACCAGTTTCTTCTCTTGGGTTATTGCCTATTTCTTCAATAATACTTTCCATTTCCTCAAATAGATTAACTGGTTCTCCTTCGAGGTAATATTGACTAACTTTATTATTATAGATTTCATCTACTTTAGAAACGATAGAGTCAATTCCGTCTTCTGCATTTTCTTTAACAAATTTCTTTACATTTTCAGCTGTTTCAAAAAGCTCTCTCCGAACTTTAATCTTACTTAATTCTTTACAGGCGTTAATTGTGCCTTGAGTATTGATCTGAGTAAGAGCCAACGCATCAATGTATGAAAATATATCTATTTCATCTTTAAAAGAAATTCCTAAGTTTTTAATTTTTTGCGCCAATAATATTTTATCAATCTTGTTGTTCTTATTTAACTCGTCTTTTATGCATGAAAAGATTGTGGTATGTACATCATTATAAAAATCTTTTTCTGAAATAAATTTTGATACATCAAAAAATACTTCTGGATTTCTAATGAGGCCACCTAGAACATGGCGCTCTACTTGAACTGAATATATAGGCATACAATATAATTCTATTCTAGATTTAATTTTAAGTCAACTAATCTTTTTTCTTGCGTTTCTTTTTGCTGAGGTCTGCAATATTTTGTATTGTGCATTCAATATTTAAAGAATTCATTGCTTCTGCCCAATAATTAACGTATTGCTGTAATGCCATTGCATTTAATTGATTATCGAATTTTGTCATTACTTGAGGATCCCCTTCGGAATTAAAATTGAATAAAATAAATCCTCCAAATGAATTTTCGTTTAAAGCTTCGAGCAGCGAGTTAGGAAAATTTTTCTGCACATAAAAATTTACACTAAAATATGTTTATATCGAAATTTTCTGAGAAGAAATTGGGAGATAAATTTTTCAAATCTTTTTCATAAATTTCTATAAATTTAAAATTATTCTTTTCTAGCCATTGCGCTTTTTTACAATCTCTTTTAAGACTTTGCAGATAATTCATCCGCGAATTGGCGTGAAAAAATTCATTAAAACTTTCGTGCTGTTCTCCATTTACTTCTACTGCGATTTTTTTAGTTGCATTAAGTAGGTCTACTTTCATTAAAGATCCGTATACTGGAAACTCTTCGTAAACAATGTGATTTTGCCAATATTGCTGAAAAAATTTTTTTACATTAAATTGTATTTTACTTCTACTTGACTTATTCCAATCTATCAAATACTTTGAAACATTTTTATTTACAAGTTTTCCATTTAGACTATATAATCTCATGCAGGAATAAGTTTTTTATATTTTTCAAATAAATATTCTGTAATCTTAGGGTTTTCTTCAAGATACTTCCTAAAATTATCCATGCCTTGGTGTTGCTTAGATAGCTCTAGATCTGCGCTCTTAAGCTCTTTAATAAGGTCATCTCCTACAGTAATCCATGCTCCTTTTGCTGTGACAAATTGCCAAGCGATGAGCTGATCAATAATTTCGTACTCTCTCCAGATAGATGTTCCGCTTTTGCGACCATGTTTAATTGGATATTCTACTTTATGATTTGTTGTTTCATTTGTAGACTTTTTAATTGTTAGTTTTGCTGTATGACCAATGATTTTATTCTTAATTGGATCATATTTTTCATTGGGTTTTTCTAAAATGAGGTCTTTATTGAACCTTGGCTCAAATTCAATAATCCAGTTTGCAAAATGCAACAATGCATTTCCCCCCGTTGCGGTTGTTTGTCTTATATCTTAATATCTGATCTGACTTGACTAATAAAAATCGCCATATGGCCTCTCTTGGCAAGAGCAATAGACATTTTTTTCATTAAGACCGATGATATTACTGCTCCTCCTGCTACTTTCGTAGCGTCTGACAAAGACTTTGATGCATCATTCTTTGGCATTAATCCATCAACCGAATCCAAAATAAACAAATATTTTTTATTCTCTGGGTTATTCTTAACTAGTTCAAGCATAAGTTCTGATACTGTTTCAAAAATATTAGATTCAAAAACGAAACAGTTTCCATCATTCCATTGATCAGGGTCTGTAACATATTCTAATCCAGATCTATCTTGAATTTCTTTAGATAATCTGCCTTCCGCTTTGATTAGCACTCCTCTTGAGTTGGGAATAGTTTTAAGAAAGTTTCTCATAACTTCAAGTGCTTCTGAGGTTTTGCCACCTTCATTCATGCCTAAGAATCTGTGAAGCCCAGGACTAAAGCCTCCTCCCATTACAAAATCTAAATTTAAACTACCAGAAGACACTTTATAGTAAGTTTCTTCTTCAAAGTTATAGTGATCCTCTTTATTGTCTTTTAAGAAAGCCTTTAACCTATCATTTGATATAGGCCCTTGAACGACTTCTTCTTGAATTGATTTAGGTCTAGCCATTTAAAAACTCCTTTAATGTTTTTGGTTTTCTTGTGATATGTTTATCAGTTCCAATTTTATCATCTTTTAGATTATATGTCATTTTAATATCTTTGTCAACATCTAATAAGGCTTTTTCTTTCAAAAGAAACTTTTTACCGTCATAAGATAATAACCAGTCTAGAGATTTTAATTCTTTTGATTTAATTTTAAACCAAAATATAGCTCTTGGTTCAAACTTAATTAATTTTTTCGCTTGATTTATTTCGTAGCCCCAAGGTATATTTTTTGATTTGACAAACTTTTTTATTATAAAAATGCATAATTTGTGTCCAGATAGTTTCACGTTTAGTCTCTCCTAATATAAGTTTAGCATACTTTTCTTGATTGTAAAATAAATATTTTGGAAATGAGTCTTTATTTATTGAGATAGGAGTAAAAACATCTTCGGAATGAGACAGGTGAGAATGGCCCCTAGAAAGTCTATCTTTGACAAAATTAATATCATTATTTGGCCATTTATTATATTCTCTATGAGAGAAAGACTCTAGTTTTAATATAATCTCTTCTGGCTCTCCAATTGAACTAAAGTGCCATCCAGCATTTTTAATCTTATTTGAAGATTTTTTTCTGCGAAAAGTCTCCATGTCTTGTATATATTTATATCTTGTTGCAACGCTACAATCATAGGGTTTGCAATTTGTGCATTTATTGTTTAATTTATAAGAAAATAAATCCATCTCGAATGCTACGTTTGGAACATCTTCTCCATAAATTTTATAAAAAGCTTCTATAACGCTAGAAGATTTTGGTATTTCGTCTAGATCGCTTAACATTATTAAATCATTTGGACTTGCTTTTTTTAATCCTTCGGATAATAAATTTCTTTGAATTTTTTCTGAATGCCAGGGGTCAGGAATTTTTATAAACTTTTTGTTACATATATAGATAATTTTATCCTTAAATTTGGCAAATCTTTCGTGGTCGAAATTAATTGATTTCTTTTTTTGCGTGAATGTATATTCTGATTCAACAATAATAAAATAATCTACAACCGAATCAAGTTCATGTAGCCTAACTTCTAATAAATCATTTTCATTAAAAAATAAAAAACAATCATAGATCTTTATATTTTCCTTCTTTTTGTATTTATTAAAATAATCTATTTTCTTATAGTTTTCCTTGTCAAAAAAGCGTATTAACATATTCTCTATAATATTCATAATTTTAAATCTGATTCTACCATTCTTTTCACAAGCTCATGAAAAGATATTTTTGGAACCCATCCAAGTTCTCGTCTGGCTAGATCTGAGTCTCCTAAAAGTAGATTAACCTCTGCTGGTCTATAGAATTTAGGATTTATGTTCAGTAAAATATTCTTTTGGCCATTTATCATTGCGACAAATTTTTCACCTTCTGCTTCACCCGTTGCATTTTCCCATTGGCCTTGAATTCCAACTATCTGAAACGCTTTCTCAACAAACTCTCTTATGCTATGCGTTTCATTTGACGATAGAATATATTCTTTTGGATCAGTTTGATTTAGCATCATCCAGACTCCACGGACAAAATCTTCCGCATGACTCCAATCTCTCTTTGAGTCCAAATTGCCTAATTCTATAGGTTCAAATGATTTATTTTCAATTATGGCTTTATATATTTTTGCTACTCCTTTAGATATTTTTCTTGTAACAAATTCTTCCCCCCTTCTTTCGCTTTCGTGATTATATAAAATAGAATGGATTGCAAAGAGATTATAAGAATCTCTATAGACTTTAGTTATATGTCTTGCCGCTGCTTTTGCGGCTCCATAAGGACTTCTTGGCCTTATAGGGTGATTAAGGTCTTGTGGAGAATATACTACATCTCCCATTTCTTCACTTGACCCTGCAGAATAAAACCTGCAATTTGAAGCATATTTTCTGATAGCTTCTAAACACCTAAGAACACCTAATGCTGTAGCATCAAAAGTTTGCAAAGGTATTTGCCAACTACTTCCAACAAAAGATTGGGCTGCAAAATTTATAAAATAGTCAGGTTTTGTATCTTTTATTATTTCGTCTATTGAGTTGCTATCCGCAAGATCTCCTATAACAATCTTAAACCTTGGATTATCTAGATTATGTTTGATATTTTCTAAATTTGGATTTGAACTCCTTCTTCTTACCCCGATTATTTGATAATCTGTATGCTTTAATAAATAATCAACCATATATGAGCCGTCTTGACCTGTAACTCCTGTTATGATAACTTTTTTCATATCAATCTTTATTATAAATTATAATCTTTATTTTGTAAATTTAAAATGTTTCTTTTTTAAATATCCACTGTTGGTCTTTGTAATCATTAATAAGTTTCCACTTATTATTAGTTAAAAATTCTAAACAATATTTCCCTTTAGCAAACTCTCCATTTGGCCAATAATGATGGTCATCAAAGGCTAGGATTGCTTTGTCTGATAAATTTGGATATACTATTTTTAGTTCTTCTAGATGATGTCTCATTGATGACTCTCCATTATCTTTAATATCTAAATCTAATGAGTCAAAATAAATGAAGTCTAAATCTTGAATTTCTTCTTTAGTTTTAGATTTTAATACGTCTAGAGAATCTCCTACTGTATATTGAATAACGTCAGAGAATTCTTTTGTGATTTTTTTACAATTCTCTATTGCCTCTTTAGATATATCAATACATTCTAATTGACCTTTTGTATAATTTTTAATAAATGCTCCAAAAAATACCGTTGATAATCCGTCGCAGGAGCAATCTACCAGGTTTTTTGCTGTATAGTTAATCATTCTGTGTGAGCATCCTGTTTCTAAAATCTTAACTGGTTTGTTTAATGAGTATAGATAATTAAATATAATATTCATCGTGATGAATCTCGGACCTAAAAATGCGCTCTGCTTGTCGAAAAATTTAATCATATAATTTATTAATGAGATTCGTTGTTGTTTTATCCCAAGTATAATTATCTATTATATATTTTCTATAATGTATTTTAGAAAAAAAATCCCAATTATCATAAGCTTTTTTCATTACGCTTGCGTATTCAGTTACGTCAAAATCATAGAACATTGGCTCTTCTGGACAATTAAAAGGCCCATATGAATTGTGAAAGCCCCAATCTTTTACTAAATGGTCTGCTATATTTTTAATTGGTATTAATCCTTTTGGTTTAACTAACAAAGATACATTCTCGTTCAGAAATTCATTGAATGGCTCTATATTTCCGGTGATATTTAAAGTATTGCAAGCCATCGATTCTGTAATGATTAAACCAAAACTCGCTCCTCTCTGTAAAGATAAACAAACGTGAGCCGAAGAATAAAAATTTCTCAAATCTTGCATTGACCATCTATTTGAATGATATTCTATGTTTAATCCTCTTTTTTTATACTCATTGATTTTCTTTAGGTAAATGTCATTTGATCCTGTATCTTTAATTCTTAATAATACATTCTTATTTCCATTGAAAGCTATCTCAAAAGCTCTTAGAGTAAGATCTATTCCACTTCTTACAAATGTAGCCAAAGGCAGTATAAATATAAATTGATTTTTATTTTTCTCTTCCGACTGATACCAAAAATTTGTATTTGTTCCTAAACGAACCGTCTCACATTTAAATCCATATTTTTTCCAAATATTCGTAATTTGATCGCTCATACCAATAAGCTTTTGATTTGAATTCTTCGCTGAGTTAATAAGATATGTAGGTAGTGTATTTGCCATCTCCCAGCAAGTAATCACAAAACTTTTTTTATCTTTATATTTAAATCCTACGTTTAATCCATCGCAAATGCCTACCCATTCTGCTAGGTCTGGTTCTGCATATTTATCTATTTTTTTTAATTCATTATTAATATTTATCATCACTGAAGATAAACTTCCGTGACTATATTTATAGTTTTCTGGCTCAGAGAATTGTCTTGGGTCTGTATCTAAAAGATGTATCATAGACTCTCTGCTACGAACGACATATTGGCTGCGGACCTTTCCCAAGAGAACCAGGACGCGACTAAATTAGATATAATTTTAAGATTTTGTCTTAATTTTTCATCATCTTTGATCTGTCTCATTTTATTTTTTAAATCATCTTTATCAACTTCAGACCAAAATACTCTATTAGAGTAATGATGCGGGGTTATGGGCAGAAGATGATTTTTCATCCCTATATTAGTTAGTTGATCTATTTTCTCGCGATCCAAATCCACAACATCAAATTTTAAACATAAATTAGATATATCACTTGTATAGTCTGTAAATCCACTGTATCTTTGGCATAAAGTCGGTATTCCGCACGACATCCCTTGAAGATTAACCATACCAAATGTATGAGATCTATTGATATTAATTGCCACATCAGAGGACTCGAAAATTTTTACTTGTTCTTCCCAGTTTTCGATGTGACGATCATCATGTATTATCTCTACATTATATTTTTTCGCCATTTCATTGACCCATTGTTTGAAAGTCTCTGTAGCAGATCTATCTTTAATATATAAGACCACCCCACTCTCATCTTTAAATTCCTCACAAAATGCGGGAATTAATATGTCAAATCCACTTCTAGTATTGCTTTCGCACATTGATGTGAATACAAACTTATCTGTCATATACTTCTTGGATTCGATAAATGGCCAATTTTTTCTATCTACTCCTAATGTAACGTAATTAATTTTATCTATAGGATAACCTCCATAAGCCGCAAATAAGGCGTTGTCTTTTGATAGTCCTAGAATTGTTTTTGGATAACAATTTCTTAATATAAGGTTTGGAAAGGGTAATTCATAAGCGACCCAAAAAGCATCTGGGTTTGCGCCGTGAGCTTGCCCAAGACAATCGTACATAATTGTTTTCTCATTTTCAGAATAAACATCTATTTTTTTTGCTGCGGCATTAATTGCGTCAACAATTATTTTCGTTGAGCAAAATTCTCTAGCTTGTGGATCGCAAATAACTTTAAATTTTTTCATATTTTATATGCCTCATCGAAAGATATATACGGTCTATTTTTTTTGGCATATAAGTATTATATATTTTTTGATAAGGTTAAACAATTTTTATATTTTTAAATAACTTTTCGTTATTCCAAGGTCTTCTTCGTGCATGTTGTATATCTCATTGTCGCCATACATCCAATCAAATCCAGCTAAGTGATAAGTTGAATCTTGCGGGATTCTTATAGAAGCCTTGCTGATCTGATCTTTTGATGCGTTTTTATTATTGTAAATAATTTTTTTTGTGACGTTCTTATAACAATTTGCTATATGCATCATTCCGCTATTTACTCCTATAAATATTTTAGATTCTGCAATGACCTTTGCTGTATCAAATATAGATAAACCTAGTTTATTAACTGCGCTTGGAATTATCGGATCATTTAATCCTCCTATTTGATAAATTTGATAATTTTTATATT
>Ga0194130_10006216_pt1 | contig 13952 bp, 7 predicted proteins | sample TA2KigsurfametaG_FD_160084 | JGI IMG/M metagenome (GOLD analysis project Ga0194130, IMG submission 160084) | Freshwater microbial communities from Lake Tanganyika, Tanzania - TA2015050 Kigoma 12 surface | ecosystem: Environmental > Aquatic > Freshwater > Lake | place: Tanzania: Lake Tanganyika... | reverse complement strand
TGTCCGCTGTTTCAGTAGCCTCCCAAGCAATCCCCGCGACATCCATGCCCAACGAGGTCAAACCATCCGACGACATTCCTTGTTTGGCGGCGGCGACCGTCGCTTTTTTGATAACCCGCCGCGCAACCGCGCGTGCCACAATTCGATTGCGATCCGCTCGAAACGTAGAGACCGCAAGATCCTCGATATCTGCAAGCGACGCGGTCGGACCGATCATCTGACCATCCACCCTCACGCCTACTGAGTTGATGTCGCTGGGCGGGATCACCACATCCGGCACTTTGATCGGCGCGATCGTGGGTGGGAGTTTGTAAGGTCCCACCGCTGATACGATCCGATCGGCGATGAGAAGGGCGTCGCTCGTCGGCCTTTCAACCGTCTCGACTTTATACGGGCCACGCCCCACCATGGCAAAGACGTAGATCACCCCACAGCCTGGCTGTGAGTGTACCGAGGACTGAACACGTGAAATGTCCCATCGCAACGGCGCACAGTCGGGTAGTAGTTCCGAAGCACGCATGTAACTTCGCAGTGCATCATCGTAATGCTGGTGCGATTCTTCCCTCAACATCCCCCGCATATAGAATCCCAATGGCAGCCCTCGATAGCGTGTGGTGGTCGTCGCCGCAGGTTGGATTTTTAATGATGGAACTCCAGCTGGAGTATTACTACTGACTGCACTGTTTGGTGTATCCTCTGCATCACCCCACAGTCGTTGCATGATCACCTCATGCTTCTCCTGAATTTGTAGCGTATAACTTTCAGCATCACCTCCCCCACCCATCAAGTTCGCGAGGGCGAGGTAGACGCGAATGAGAATCTTCTCATAATCTTCGCCGGCATACGAACGGACTGAATCGTCGGTCCACATCGAGACGGTCTTTTCCGTCATCGACTCTTGCTCGAGATAGTCAAAACGATCGCGTACCTCTTTCAGCCGTTTCTCTGCTTGCTGTGTTTGTCCTTCCAACAAATCAACAACCGCCAAATCGAGATTGGCAACATCCCGATCGTGTCGATTCCCTTTTTGCAGTTTATCGAGGTGCTCGCGGCAGCTTTGCAACTGCCCCTCATAGAAAAGTGTCCGAGGCAACGCCAACCGCTTGGCGTGGGTCGAACATCCAGAAAAAGTTCCAGCGATGCCGATCACTACGACGGCGACGCGAAGAAGACGAACAAAGAATGCGTCGACCCCGTTTTTCATCGCGTGAACGGGTTGTAATTCCAAACCTTGCCCATGGCCGTCTTGTGGTACCCCTTGCGTATCTCCGAGGACTGCTTGTCCGCAAATCCAGTGTGGATATTGGTCAACTCAAGGGTGAGCAAATAATCGCGTTGCGACGACGAGTTCCTAACGGTGGTGCCACTCGTTAACCGTGCGTACAACAGATAATCGATCGGTATACCCTGGCGCTGGAGCACCGACGCAAACAAGGCTTGGTTGTCCGGGATAAAGAGTGAGTCTGGACGTAACCGGGTTTCAAAGAGCGCTGCGTCCACCATCCTTCGACTGATCGATTGAAACGTATCCGACTCGAGGATCTTACTGTCAATTTGTTCGTAGAGTTGGTCTTTGAAATCGCCGATATCTTCCGACATTTTGTTTTCAATCCCAACGAAACAAATCGATTTCTTGATCGGCTGGCCGTCAGGTCCGACTGGGCAATCCCCCTCATGCTGACGAGCTAATAGCTTGGCGACAGCTTCGTCCACCAACGGGTCAAAAACTTCGGCTCCACCTTTATGGCTGCCGACAAGGTTTTCCGACTGCGGTTTGACGATATGACCGTACTGATATCCGCGGCAGCCCAACAGCGAGGCCAGCGATACCACTGAAAATCCTGTAAGCCATTCACGTCGACGCATGGGTGATTCCCTTACCCCAAGAAACAATCGATCCAATGCTCGGGATTCTTCACAATCCATCCCCCGATCACAAGATGGATTATCGACCTGGGAATCAAATAGGATCCAAAAAGAACGGTACGATTGAGGGCATTACCACCGTCCATTCGGTTGGCTAGCAATCTCCCTTCAGTTCATCGGACCTGCCTGAGCCAAGATCTCGCTCGACGTAAATTTTAGCGAGTCCATAACTTGCGAGTACAAGACTTGCGCAGATCAATGCCGTAATGAAACTTGCTTGCCAGTCTTTGCTGACTTATAGACAGCATTGATTAATTCGACACTCCTACGCCCTTCGATCCCGTCGATCCGTGATGGTAGTCCTCCTTGGATCGATTTGACAAAGTCTTTAAAAAGTTCGCGGTGAGCCACGTGGCCGATAGCAGCCGGGTCGGAGGCACCACCCCCAGTTGTGTTGAACTTCATCTCGGCCAGCACTTTTTCGTCTTGCTTCTTAGGCTGAGCAAAATTCCACTTGACGATGGCTTCTTCTTCGAGGACGGCCATACCGTGCGAACCTGCAATTTCGATCCGTTTGAGTGTCCCCGGATAGGCGGCCGTGGTGGCGACGATAGTTCCCAGTGCCCCCGATTCAAACTCGAGGGTCGCAACCGCAGTGTCTTCGACTTCGATCCGTTCATGAGCTCGCAAGGCGGTCATGGCATTTACAGAGCGTACCGGTCCCATCAGCCACAGCAACAAATCCACGCTGTGGATCGCTTGGTTCATCAATGCTCCGCCACCGTCGAGTTGCCATGTCCCGCGCCATTTACCGCTATCGTAATACTGCTGAGTCCGGAACCATTTGACGATCGCATCGGCAACGGAGATCAATCCAAAGCGGTTCTGTTCGATGGCCGCTTTCATGAGTATCGCCGAACGATGGAAACGCGATGGGAAAATCGTCCCCAGGTAAATGCCTTGTTTTTCACACTCGGCGATCAATTGATCGCAACGCTTAGTGGTAACCTCGAGCGGTTTTTCCACCAAGACATGCTTGCCGGCCCTTGCCGCCATCATCCCTGGTTCTAGGTGAGCCCCACTTGGGGTGCAGATGGTGACTACATCGATATAGGGATCCTGCAACATGGCCTTCAGATCGTCGTAAGGCAGGCCTCCGAACTCATCTGCGAACGCGGCTGCTTTCTCCAAATCCCGCCCGTAACAAGCCACTAATTTCGAGCCTCGCATCTCAGCGATCGCACGCGCATGAAACTTGGCAATCATTCCGCATCCAATGATTCCCCAACCGATCATAGCTCACCTCTGAAGTTCTTCATGGCACACCGAATACAACGCCCTGATTTTACTCTCGCAACCGAAAAGGGGTCGCTGAGTTCCGGGGTGCGGAACAAAAAAGCTCACCCGTTCTTCAGCATGGACTGAAACTTCTACCTATCAGCGCGAAGCGAGGCCAGCAATGGCTGACGCATAGCGAGAAACGCCGCTCCCACGCAAAAGAGCAATCCGAGCAGAACCACCCAGAGCAGCATCCCAAGAGGCGAACTGATAGCGGACATCGATTGTCCACGTAGCAATACAGGAGCCGATGCCAAGAGTGCTGCCCCTGCGCCGATTCCAATACCCCGCATCAGTTGCCAACCGTTTTCGAGCGATAGCGCAAACACCAAACGATTTTTTGGAAACCCCATCGCCCGCATGGCAGCCAATTCGGACTGCCTTTCCAAGGCGCTTCGCAACTGCGTTACTCCTAAACCTAGTGTTCCCAAGAGCAATCCGAGAGCGCCGAGGACTTGGAAAGCGCTCAAGTAGGTATTCTGTACCGCTAAGAGTTTACCCAGGATCTCAGTGGTGGACGCGCAGCTCAGCCCCTCGTCCGACCAACCTTCCTCCAACGCAGCGCGAATCCTCGCAACATCTTCGCTAGACACGTTCGGTTTTGTCGGCTTTACCAAAAACATTCGGTAGCCACTGATCTCTGGGAACAACGCTTCAAAGTTGTTCTCACCGATCCAAAGGCTCCCCTGAAGAGTCGTGTTTTGCAACACCCCGACAGTCTCGAAGTAGACTTGCTTTCCATCGAAACGATATGAAAACTTTTCACCGACATAACCACCTAAATGCAACGCCCACAATGCCGTGTTTTGATCTAGGATCACGGGGACAGGAGATTTCTCTGTCCCGACTGCGCTCTTCTCTAACGCGAGCCAAGGGGAAGGGGGTATGGACGTCGTTTCCTGCCGAGCAGAACCTGACCCGAGTATTTGTTGGCTCGGTTTGGAGAACCAAGCAAGCTCAGAGCTTCCGGATGCATCGCGGTCGACCTCTGCCATCCGAGCGGAGATGCCCATCACTTGCGGCTCGCTGGCTTGGTACAGATTATTGCAACTGGCGTCATCACCTCCGCGCACCCGAACATTGACGATCTGGCTTTGCTCAAGCCACTGCGCTTTTGAGGCTAGGGCTAGACGCTGTTGTTTAGGATCATCGATATTGATTTGAATACTTTGTGCACTTTTCGCCATAAAGGCGAAGCCACCGGTTCCGCTTCGATCGGGTTGGGCTTGGAACAAGCTCATCGAAAGGATCAAAAACGAAGCGATCGCCATCAGCGAAACCGTGAGTATGCTGCGAATCGGGGACCGTTGAGCACTCGAGCGGCTGAGGAAGTTCAACCCCATGCTTTGTATGCTCACACCACTTCGAACGCCATCTTGAGGAGAACGCATGCTGTGATAGAGCCATAGGATACCAGCGATCATCAATAGCATGCCGCTTCCAACAAAAGCGCCGGCCTGCGCTTGGCCTTGCGAGTACTGCCCTGCCACCATGGCACCAACTCCGCCGATGGCACTCGCGAGCGCCCCCCAAACAACCCACCGTGCGGGTCGGCTACCTGCGGAATCCGCATCCATTTTCCCCTTGAGCAATTGAGCAACACTGACCGATTTCAATTGGCGTGTTACCAACCAAGTAGTCGCAATCGACACCAAAAATCCGCACAGCCAACCGATCCAAAGACTCGCTGGACGTACGTAGAACTCCAGGAAGGAGACGGTGATCGCCCCTACCCACCACGATTTTAGTCCGGACAGCATCGCATACGCGTATCCCAAACCAAGGGGGATCCCAAGAGACGCGCCAATGGCGGCGATGGCGCTCGACTCGAGCAACAGCAATCGCCGCACTTTAGGCCGGGTCCAACCCGATGCGATCAGCAACCCCCAATGGCTCGCACGCTTTTCAATCGTCAACCGAAAGAGGAGTGCGACGAGCAGCAGGGCAGCCGCTATCACAAAGAAACTCAACGACATAAAGAGCGCATCGAAGGGTGTTGTACCCGAGGAGGCTCGCAGTTGTTGCTCGCGGATCGGAATCTCTCGCCATCCCATCGCGTCCAAGTTTTTGCGGACTGCTTGCAAAATACCAATCTTAGCTCCTTCGCGTTCTGGATCGGTCCAACCGTCGAAACGGAGGCTGGTTTGCGAACCGAATCGTGAACCGAATAGCTTCTGCCCTAGATCGTCTAAAATGAAAAGTTTGGGGGTCAAACGGTACTCGTTCCAGTATGTATCATCGACCGGCTCAATCTTTCGAGTCAATGGAAACGGCGTCTCCCAGTTGGAGATCGATTCTTGGTCGGTGATTCCTGGAACTTCTGGTGTCCACGCAGGGTCATTGAACGGCGTAGGCGCCTTATCAAATCGAGCGGGATTCTTTCGTCGATATGGGGTTGCTGGCTCGGTGATTGGAGCGATAGCGACAACGCGAACATCGAAGCTCCGTTCCACTTCGGTTCCATCGACCGTCTCCGGTAGAAAGTAATCGATGCGAATGGTATCGCCAACATTGGCCTGCATCTGCTGGGCCATCCATGAATTGATCACAACCCAATCGTCGCGGTCGGGTTGGGGTGTCGGTACCCCCGACGTTTCCAACATCCGGCCGAGCAGGTCCCACGGCACGCCACTGATCGTTGAATACGGAACACTGCGTCCTTTTGTATATGCTGCATCCGCTCCGCCCGGAGGCGATACAGTTGCGATGACTTCGGCGTTGTTAGCCAAATACGTAATCACACGTCTTGGCCGTGGACCAATCCATTCCTCCGTCGGTGAGATACGTTTAGCCCAGGCCGGAGGGTGGTCCATAATCGCTTGACTCACGCGATCTTGGATGAGCATTTGATCGCTAGTCAATTGATCGTATTCAAAGACGACTCGTTCAGGATTCGCCCCAGCAGCCTCGCCAATACTCGTATCGGGGAATTTACGTTGGATGTGCTGTAAACTGAGTCCGAGGTCCTCTAACGACAATTGCAGTTGATCTAAAATGGAGGATATCGCGTCCGATTGAGTTGCGGTTGCGACAGCATTGATCTTCCCCTCGATCTCCAACGCACTTTGGAGTTGTTCTTTGTTGACGAACGCATTGAGGACAGGCCGTTGATCGCTTCGCAAGGAGAATCGCCCGAGGCTTTCATCGGGGATCACAGCAACGACTTCCCAGCGCGATAAAGCAACGGTCTCATTGTCTCGTTTACCCAGCGCGCTATCGGCAGGAACGACCGCTTGTCGCGAGACCTTGAACGTAACCCGATCTCCAACCTCAGCCCCCAGTTTCGAGGCAAGCGATTGATTGAGGACGATCTGTTCTTTGCTTGGCAGCGGGTTGGGAACGATACGGCTCATACGCCAAAAAAGCTCGTCGACACCTAACAATGTCATCTCGGTAGCGCGATTGGTCTGGATCTCATCTCCGGATCGGATTTGGTATTCAGCGACGACCGAATCCACGAGTAGAAAGCCGTGGAGTGGATCGGTGGTGCTATTGGTCTGATGAGAAGCCGCCTGATGATTAGTTAACGTTTCCTCTCGAAACCATCGAGGAGCTAATACCATTCGATCGATATTCCCGATCCGGTCCATAGCGATAAAACGCAGTGAACCTCGCATGCTATCGCCGACGAGCAATGCGCCGACAATCACTGCGGTCGAGACCGCAACTCCCGCTGCCACGGGAAGAAGCAGTTTGTAGAAATGGAAAACCGTACGAAGGACCAATGAAAGCATGATTGATTTCACTCTGCCGGAACAAAGTATTTGGTAGTTTCCCCGGCGCTGACGTTAATCCATTGGAGTGACCGCCAAAACGGAGTCACCGCATCACCTGGTGGCGATGGGTTTTTGACACTTCCGTTTCGGTGGGAATCCCGGTCCAAGGATTCGGTAACCTGATTGGGGACCGCTCGAGTGCTGATCACGATCAAATGATCTACGAATCGATGTTCACGCTCGAGCAATCGCAGCGTTGGAATCAATTGCGATTGTGTTCCTCCTCGGGCATGAGCGAGTCTCTCGAGAAGGAAATAGCTTTGAGCCCGGCCGGCTACCCGCGAAGCAACCGTGGGTTGGGCATCGGCGATAGCTACGGAAATGGAACCGATGTTCCCACTGGTCATATGATGTGCTAATGTCGCCACAAACTCCACTGCGGTATCTTCCACCTTGATGTAATTCTTTCTCGCTTCCTTTTCGGATTCGCCTGGGATCATCAGATCGAGAAGAACTATCAGTTCGCGGCTTTCAGGTTGCTGGAACTGCTTGACAACCAGTTCATCTCGCCGAGCCGAGGATCGCCAGTGGATCCAGCGTTTGCTATCCCCGGGCCGATAGCTTCGCAATCCAAAAAATTCACCTTCGTCCGACAATGCACGGACACGTCGGTGTTTCGCACCGACTTGGCGTACGTTGAACAGTTCCTTCCAGGACGGTTGCAATCGTCCGATAGCAGGTTGGACAACAAAGCTTTCCAATTCTTTTTGATTGGCGATACCTCGTATCAACCCGAATGGGAATCGCGTGGTCAGTTCGATCCCAATCCATTGATAACGCCCCCTGCGGTCAGCCACACAACGGTACCGTTGACTGCGCGATGATTTTGGAGTCACCGAGGCAAACAGCAAACTGATCGATTGCGATGCTCGATGGATGGTCGATCCGATCGGCGCATAAACCATGCGATCCTGGAGCAAAATCATCCACGCTCCCAACCAAGACTTCGGGTTTTTGAGGATCAGCTCAATTTCGAATGGGCGACGCGCGTGGATCGATCGCGGCAATCGTCGATCGACCGAAAGATCGACCAATGTTTTGGCGCAGACACGCCACTGGATCAATAACATCGCTAAAAGCGTTCCCGCCAATATCACCAGCAAGTTGACATTCTTCAGCACCGCGACCACCAAAATCAAGGCGATCATGAAGAGGAAATTGAGTCCTTCGCGGGTGATGCGAGTTCCCACGGTTTTCCCGGCTTTATGGAAATGGTTAAGCCATCGAAAAGGGAAAAGCAGTCCCTGTCGTACCGCGGTCAACGCGGAGATCAATCGGGCTCGCCAATGACTCGTCATACGGAATAGGCCTGCAGGAATTTCTCTAGAAATGACTAGTGGCGAGACGTTCAGGATTCAATCAAACCGGTACCGAAACCGACTCCAAACATCGCTGGATCATGGCCTCCGCTGCTGCTCGATCACTACCGGCCGCAAATCCACGCGGCATAACGCGATGTGCCAAGACGCAAATCGCAAGATCCTTGACGTCATCCGGTATCACATAGTTGCGCCCTGCAATCAAAGCACTCGATTGAGCCGCCCGGTAGAACGCCAAGGCCCCCCGTGTGCTGACACCTACCTGCAGATCGTTGCTTCCCCGCGTCCGATCGACGATGTCTTGAAGATAATCGACAAGCGAATCGTCAAAGCGAACTTCTCGAACCAAGGACTGCGCTTGCTTGATATCCCCCAACGATACCACGGGAGCTAGGTACTGCACGGGCTCCCCTGCTCGATGGGATCTCAAGACATTTCGTTCCGCTTCGCGGGCCGGATACCCGACATCGATTCGCATGATGAAGCGGTCGAGTTGGCTTTCGGGCAAAACGTATGTACCTTCAAACTCAAATGGGTTTTGCGTCGCGATGACCAAAAAAGGGTCTGGCATCGGATAGGTCGTGCCGTCGATACTCGCTTGCCGTTCGCTCATCGCTTCCAAGAGTGCACTCTGCGTTCGTGGAGGAGCCCGGTTGATCTCATCTCCAAGCACCACATTCGCGAAAATAGGGCCTGGGCTGAACTTGAAGTCTCCATTGTGATAGACACTGCTACCAACGATATCGCTTGGAAGAAGGTCCGGCGTGAACTGTATTCGAGTGAATCGACCGTCGATGCTTTTGGCCAACGCCTTCGCGACGAGCGTCTTGCCGACTCCAGGTACGTCCTCGAGGAGAATGTGCTCTCCCGCCAACAATGCAACCAGCGTTTTTCGGACGACTTCCTTTTTGCCGAGGACTACCGATTCAATATTTTGCTGCAATCGTTGTAACGTTGCCTGGAGATTGGAGTTCATGCCGCTACCAGTCTATTTCTACACATTGCTACTTCTTGCAACGTGACCCGATGAGGAAAAGCTGTAGGCGTCGAAGTGCCCCGAAAGGTACCCCGAAAACGCCAGCACATTTTATCCCGGATAGGAAGGGGAAATACAAGTCATCCCGATCCGACGAGTCGGCGTTACCCTCAAAGTCGGCATCATCGATCCGACCGTTCTAATTCCGCGTAACCCATGGAAACCAAACTGCAGTTCCCGTTGCGCAGGCAACGTTATGACCTATTCTCCCTGATGCCCGCTGGTTTTCGATCGGCGTTTGCCCGCCACGGCAAAATCGATCGGTCTAATACAGAGGAGCTTTCATTTCCAGGAATTGGCTACCCCCCCAAATTTGTCAGCGCCATGGCTGACGCCCTGATTTTGTCCCGTTTTTCACGACTAGAAGCTTCGACTTGATGAACTCCTCGACACCTTCATTCCTATCGACATCCCAGGCATCCGCCTCGACATCGCCGTCGACCCCCGTTTTATTTCCTCACGTCCCAAAAACGGGCCAACACGAGGCGAACTCAGAGCAAAACAGCCGCGACCTATCCATTGAAACCCGATCCATCCTCCTGGGTCGCGCTTTGGCGCAACGGAGTGACCCCCAACATCCCATCGTGTCCCTTTGGCTGGAAAGCGCTCGTCAATCTCTCGTAGTCGACCGAATAGTGCCACCTACTCTCGTCGAACACATTCGGGAAATCGTTTTTGGTGGAGCCGACGTGCCCGGCGCAGATCGAGACGTCCTGCGATGGTGCGAAACATCCGCCATGGCCATGCAATGGATCGCAGATCGAACAACGCACTGGCCGTCTCCACTTCGCGAAACCGCATTGCTTAAACCACTCATCCCTGGCTACCTCGCAACCTCTCAATCCTCCGGGTTGCAAACCGTTCATGACAAAACAGCGTGTGGGCATACGAACACCTTACTGTCGGAACTAATGACCATTGTCGAAATCGAGAAATCGTTAAGCCACTGCGGTTTCAACGAGTGGTTTACCGATTGCAAACGATTCTCTCAGGATCCTATCGATAGCATGCGTCAATCGTTCCAGATCCAACTATCCGATGTAACGGTAGCGATGTGTACTAGGATCACGCAGCGCGCGGATCGAAAGATATCAGCTCTGCTTCGCAGCATCCATGCTGCTGGCACAATCCAAGAGTTCATGCATCGCGGTTGGTGGTCTATCGCCTTACAGTGGTGCAGCGGACAGACAGCGATGACTCCACCACCCGAGCTCAAAATCGGTTTGGTGCCATGGGACCGCTTACGTGCCCACTGGAACCAATTGCTCCATCTTCTCGATGTTCCACTCCACTCTTCGACTTGCAGCGAACTTCTTAACGCTACAACGAGCGATCCTGTCCCGTTAGATCCTGAACCATCGAATCATCGGCCTGGAACCAAAAACGCTTTGCAGTTGCCAACAACCCCATCGTGTGGCGATATGGTTCATGATGAAGTTTCTCACGATGAAGATTCCCGAAGAGATACACCGCCACAGCAATCTTCGCTTGTAAACCTTCAGCATCACAAGGATTCAAGGCTGGTCGAGATGCGTTCTGCCAATGATCCCTTGCTTCAGGAAAACTTGGGACGTCTCCTGGATGACTGCCGCATGAAACAAGGGATTCTCTCGATCGTCGTTGTTCGATTGCACATTGACAAGGGTGCTGGTTTACCGAACCCAACTGGGGAACTCCACCGTTGGCAATCGGAGTACATTCGAGTTCTCGAGCCCCTGACAGGACCACCGTCCATATCGGGCTTCCTTTCAGAGAATGGCGATTTGGCTTTAGTCATTCAAGACATCGAGCGATCCGAGATCGTTCAAATCGTGCGGGATGGCTTTGCCGAATTAAATCAGAGTATGGTCGCAAGTCGCTCGCTCGCCACCAAACGTCCCACCCCTTTCGTTGCAGGAATCAGTACGGTCAGCGGCCCGTCGCGGTCCTTCGCAATCACTCAACTCATCGATGCCGCGTGGCGATGCCTTGACGGAGCCATTGCACAAGGCGGCGGATCAGTCAAATCGCTTGAGGTGTTTTAGACACTTTCGGACAATGGTTCCACTCGGAGCCCTACTCATGGGACTGGAATCGGTGTTTGCAAATAAGCGATAAGATCGGCCATCTGCTGATGATCGATCGAGGCCTCTAAGCCATCGGGCATCAAGGACCGATTCGTGTTTCTCAGGACATCGATCTCTGATCGCGGGATCCCACGAATCTCTCCATTGGTTTGCTTGATCGCCACGCTCGTCGCTGTTTCGCTGACCAGAACTCCGGATACCACTTCGCCACTCTCCAGCAAACAGCTATAGGCATAATATCCGGGTTGCACATCGGCGCTGGGTATCACAATGTTTCGAAGGAGTTTTTCTTGGGAATGACCGACCACGGAAGCGAGATTGGGTCCAATGTCAGCCCCTTCACTTCGCTCCCCTCGGCGGTGGCACGATGCACATGCGCGAGAATAAGCGGCACTTCCCGCACGAGCATCACCTTTCAATTCCAGAGATGCGGTGTAGGCTTGATAGACCTCCTCGCGCGCTGCAATCTGGCGGTTCCACGGCAACTCGCGATACCGCTTGGCCAATTCGGGATTTGGGTAATCCAACATTCGGGCTTGCTGGGTCGCATCAAGCAGCGCAGGACTAATCTCCGACGACTCCAACCGGCCGAGTAGATCTCCAACCCAGGCCTCTCGCGTCAACCAAGCATCCATCATCGGCCTCAATAATTCCTTGTGGATAGTCGGTATGGATTTCGCGAATACCTCGGGAACATCATCGTGACCACTCTGGGCCAAGGCAGACATGGCCAACCGTTTCTGCTCCAACGATGTTTGGCTGTCCATCCATTGTGACAGCCTTTGGACGGCATCGCTTCGATACGGCTGCATGCGACTGAGAGGAATCAAAGCAGCGATACGTTCCGTCGGATCAACGTTTTCCGATTCCGCCGTGCGTTGCAGCTGTTTCGCCCAGGAATCAAGTATCGCGACACTCCTCGCAATCTCTCCATCAGGATTTCGAGTCGCCAAGTTGCGCAGATCCACTCCCAGCCGTTGCAACTCGAGCAACGTCAAATCAAGTTGGTCGACCCCATGGCCCTCCTTCGCGTGTTCGATCGCTGAAGTCACGAGAATTGCAATCGTATCCTGATCGTTGATAGCGAGCGATTGTCGCAGCAATGGCACCCGAAACGCAGAGATGATATCCGGGCTGCTAATCGAGATCCCCCGCGCAAACCCTTGGGCATGCACCAATGCGGAACTCATAATCGCGGCTCGGAAGTACGGGTCTTGAGGGAAACTCTCGGCGAGCTTTGTTAGCGCATGCGCTGCCAACGGATTCTTCCATTCCCCGCACGACAGGGCCAGTTGCAAGCAAACCTTCGAATCGGAATTGTCGGCAGCTTCGGCGGCGGCCGAAACCACCTCGGGAGTTTGTCGCCTCTCAGCAATCCGAAGGAGTCCCTCGAGCACGCGAGGTGACAGTGTAGACTCATCCCTCAATCGCTCCACAAGCAATGCCTCTGTCAGACTTTCGAGCGAATCCAAAATGCAGATCGCGTGGTAGCGAGATTCAGGCGTCGCGCCGGCTCGCGCGAGCTCCTCGAGCTGCGGTACGAGCGAGGTGTCATGGTTCCAGAGCAACCAAGCGTGCGCCGTTGTTCGAACCCAGTCGTTGCTACTTTGAAGGTTCAATAGGAGGCTCGAACCGTTGTTGGTATCTAGTGGTTCAGGCCTCGATGCACCGGAGGCAGGCATAACACGATAGATTCGACCAGCTTCGTCCCCCAAACGATAATGCGGCTCCAATTCGGATTTCCCTTCTGCCGGCAACCACTCCGGGTGCTCGATCATGTAACGGACCATATCGGCGATCCACAAGCCGCCGTCGGGCCCCGTCCGAACCATTACCGGTCGGCACCAACGATCTTCGCTGGCAAAAAAGTCGAGCTTTCCTTCACCGATCGGTCTCGAGGCGCGAAAACTGACTCCGTCCTCAGAGAGAACATTGTGCTGTACCAAGTTATGGAATGGCTCGCAAGTAAACGCATGAAGCTTCTTTCCCTTCCCAAATAGCACCTCATCGCCATAGATCATGCCACTGCAAGCCGAGGTAAAGTGCCCGGATTGCTCAAAGCTATGAAACCGCTTTTCGAGAGAACTGGCTGGATAAACGGGTGGACTACCCGGTCCCACCAAATGCTTGATCGTCGTATCCGTCGCTACGTGAGGATTTCGTTCCATGTACCGGGCAGGCAATACATAATGCCAAAGTGGATTTGCATTTTGGGTACCAAACCAGTGCCCCCAAGCGTCGCGATTTCGGCCATACTGCGAGGGCCCTGATTCGGCTTCTACTTCCCCGGTGTCTGGCCTAAAACGAAAATCCCGACTCCCTATTTCGTAAGTTTTACCATTCCGTTTCGAGTGCACTTTCGTCCCCAATCCATGGTTTGGATGATGACCACCATTGGCGCAGTACACCCATCCGTCTAAGCCGATGCGCAAATGATTCAGTCGGAGTTGCTGGTTCCCTTCGTTGAACCCTTCGAGAAGTACCTCGCGCGAGTCGACCTTGCCGTCCCCATCCTTGTCTCGCAAATACAGAAGTTGAGGTGCCGCAGTGA
>Ga0194130_10006212_pt1 | contig 13959 bp, 6 predicted proteins | sample TA2KigsurfametaG_FD_160084 | JGI IMG/M metagenome (GOLD analysis project Ga0194130, IMG submission 160084) | Freshwater microbial communities from Lake Tanganyika, Tanzania - TA2015050 Kigoma 12 surface | ecosystem: Environmental > Aquatic > Freshwater > Lake | place: Tanzania: Lake Tanganyika... | reverse complement strand
AGTTTCTCTTTAACCACTAAGCGAGCGCGTCTATGAGACGGTCCATCCCCATCATGCAGACTACCCGAATCGTCGCCAAGGCGTTGATGCTCGGTGCGTCATGGGCTCTGTTGAGCGCTGGGCTTGCGACCGCTCAATCGGTTTGCTTGCCACTTCCTAGACTGCTATCGATCATGCCGATGGGAGGCGCGGCCGGGACGACGGTGGAGGCGACCATCGTTGGCGAAAATCTTGAGGACACCGGAGATCTACTGTTCGATCATCCCGGGATCAACGCAACCGCCAAGCGTGATGGAAATGGAAAAATAGAGCCCAACAAGTATCTGATTTCTATCGCGGCGGATTGCAATGTCGGATTGTTCGAATCCAGGATCACAAGTCGACTGGGGATTTCGTCGGCTAGGATTTTTTCGGTGGGAAATCTAAGTGAGTCCATGCCGTCGACGCCTAACACGACTTTGGCAACAGCAGCACCGTTGGCGGTGAACTCCATTTGCAATGCCGTGGTAACATCGCGGGCCGTTGATCATTACGCGTTCGAGGCGCAAGCTGGAAAGCGATACATCGTCCATTGTTGTTCCCGAGGCATCGACTCAAAACTCGATCCCGTGGTGATTTTGGCAGATGCCAACGGCCGAGATCTAAAGGTTGAGAGGACTGGAAATACACTTGATTTCACGGCGACAGAATCTGCGAAGCACATCATTAAAATCCACGAATTGACCTTCAAAGGTGGGCCGGGGTACTTTTATCGGTTGGTGCTCCAAGAGCTCCCGGTTGATGCGCCGGTCCCTGTCTTTCCGTCGACGCAATCGGTTAGCGCTTTCTCGTGGCCACCTGCCAATCTCGCCGACGCACCCACAGTCCTCGAAGATGAAAATGCAGAGAGTCAATCGATCACACTGCCATGCGATCTTGTGGGACGCTTCTTTCCTGCAGCCGACGTCGATACGTATCAGTTCACCGCGAACCAAGGGGATTTGTGGTGGGTCGAAGTAGCTTCGGAGCGATTGGGCCGCCCCACGGATCCATCCATCGTCGTGCAGCAGTCTCAAGGTTTAGACGCGGAACAAAAATGGGTCGACTTGACGGAACTCAATGATATCGCGAGCCCGGTCAAGGTGTCGAGCAACGGCTATGCCTATGATGGTCCGCCATTCGATGGCGGGTCAACGGATATCCTGGGCAAACTCGAGATCAAGGAGACCGGAACCTACCGAATCCTGCTGACGGATCTTTTCGGTGGTACGCGAAAGGATCCGCGGAATATCTACCGCTTGATTGTTCGCAAAGCTGCTCCCGATTTCGCGGTGGTTTCTTGGGGCCTCCATATGGAACTCAGGAATGGTGATCGCAATACATTGTCCAAGCCCTTAGCACTTCGTGCGGGGGGAACGATTGCATTGGAGGTTGTTGCGGTTCGTCGCGATGGATTCGATGGTGAGATCCATCTAACGATGGAAGGGTTACCCCAAGGGGTGACCGCACATGGCCTCAAAATCGCTGCCGGAAAATCGAGAGGTATCGTGCTTTTGACTGCGAGCGAATCTGCCCCGCAGTCCTTATCGCAAGCTGCATTGAACGCTTCGGCGACCATTAACGATCAACTGGTGACCCATCCTGTTCGAACCGCACAAATGGCGTGGCCGGTCCCTGATGCTTGGAGCGAAATCCCAAGTCCTCGATTGGTTCGAGGGCTTCCCGTCTCAGTGACCACTTCCGAAACAGCCCCGCTGACCATTTCTTCCACCGAACCCAAAGTGCACGAGGTCAAGGTGGGGGAAAAGTTGAGCATTCCACTTCGACTGACCGCGCGGAGCGAGTTCTCAGGTAACGTTTTGCAACTGAAAACATTTGGGCCTTCGTTCGAAGGAAATCCCCCCTTCGATGTTTCCCTGACGAGCCCAACAGCCGAAGCAATCGTCAATCTCGCTGCGATCAAGCCTCCAACGGGAGAGTATACCATTGCTTTCTATGGAACCGCCGTTGCGAAATACCGATACAATCCATTAGCGGTGTCACTGGCGGAAAACGAATTGAAGAAGGTGGAAGCTGAGGCGAAACGGATCTCCGAGGAATTGACTCAGCAATCGCAAGCCTTGGCGTCCAGCCCGGTCGAAAAGAAAACAGAATTCGAACAAGTCATCGCGGCGTTAAATACGCAGAAACAAACTGCCGAAGCGTCAGTTGTAGCCGCCAATGCAACGCTGAAGAACGTAACTGCCCAATCCTCGCCGAGAGATACCGCCGAAATTGTGATTTCAGAGCCAATCACAATCCGTGTGAATCCTTAAGGAACCATCCATGAGCGATCCATTTTACGCATCTTCCTTGCACCGTGGACAAAGTCTCCATGCGCACCCTGCCGTCGGCGACGGTCCATGTTGTGGCCCGCAAGCGTTTGGGCACGCTGGACGGCGTGGCTTCCTGCGCATGGGGCTCGGTGGGTTCGCCAGTTTGAGTTTGCCTGGTCTGTTCCGATTGCAATCGGCATTGGCCAGCGATGGACAAAAAACTTCCCGCGAGAAAACCGCCATCATCATGGTGTGGAAGCCTGGTGGATGCTCCCACATTGATACTTACGATCCCAAACCCGACGCCACCAGCGAATATCGAGGGCCGTTCAGCACGATTGCCACCATAGTGCCCGGACTTCAGTTCACCGAACTACTGCCGCGACAAGCCGCTATCGCTGATAAATTCACTGTGCTTCGCTCCATGCGACAAACGGCACCAGGGCACCCCGCAGGTTCCATGCAGATGCTATCAGGGGATCCAGATACCCGGGACAAGCCCAAGCCGAAGTATCCGGATTGGATGACTGTAACGAATTTTCTCCGCTCCCAGCACGAGGCACGATCGAATCCGCTTCCTCGCTACGTAGGAATTAATCCTCCTCTCGAATACAACGGGCCAGCGTACTTGGGGGATATGTATTCACCCTTCACGGTGATGGGGGATCCTAATGCACCGAATTTTTCGGTACCCAACATTGGGCTCTCGGACACGAGCGAAGTTCAGCGACTGGACCGCCGCTCGAGCCTCCGGCAGAAACTCGACACGTTGTCGCGAGCATTTGATCGCCTAGGTGAACTCGGCGCTCTCGATCAGTTCGAACAACAAGCGATCTCATTGCTAACAAGCCCCGCTACTAAGGGAGCGTTTGATTTGTCCAAGGAGGAGGATAGTACGCGTGACCGTTATGGAAGAAACGCTTGGGGGCAACAGCTGTTGATGGCACGTCGTTTGGTAGAAGCCGGGGTTGAAGTACTCACTACGAGTCTCAGCGGTCAACTATGCGGTCGAGTTGGAAATTGGGACGATCACGCCGTCAATCATCATGTATTTGATGCACTTCGATTCCGTGCGGCTGCGTACGATCAGGCGGTTACAGCCTTGATCGAAGATATCTACCAGCGTGGTCTCGATAAACGAGTGCTGGTGGTGGTTACGGGAGAGTTTGGTCGGACTCCGAAAATTGAATATTCACCCAGTACCGGAGAGGGGAACGCGAGCGCACCGGCGGGTACCATTCAGCCTGGTCGTGACCATTGGCCTCGAGCGTTCTCAAATATTTGGGCCGGAGGTGGGATTCGTACAGGACAGGTCATCGGCGCAACGGACAAGCGAGGCGAAGATCCCGTCGAACGTACTTGCTCGGCAGGGGATTTCTTGGCAACGATATATCATCATTTAGGAATCGATGCGTCGACGACCTTCATTAAGGACTTCAACGGTCGTCCCACACCCATCGTTGATCATGGCAAGCCGATTCCTGAGTTGATCGGATAACACTTGTCGAACGACGAAAGCCACCATCAGTCGCTCGGCCGATGATGGCTTTCTGATTGCGGTGTAATCCTCGTTTTTCTCTTATCCTCGTTATTCGGGGAGCCACTCCCCTTTGTCGACGCTCCAGTCGTTGCCGAAAAAGCCGAGTCGGCGAATCGAGGAACTTCCGTCCTTTAAGTAGTCCGGGGAAGCGATGATCAGATCGGGGTAGGCGGTGCCGGATGAGAAGATAGGTAATCGCTGGGATGCCTTCATCCCTGGAAGATCTGTGCCGCCGATATGGCCGATGGAAGCGGTGGCACTCCCAGCACGCGGTCGGATGAAGCCAACCGCGACCGATTCGCTCTTGGCCGGTTCCGTCCCCAATTGCCACCTGCCCCGCTCGATCAAGCATGGGTTTTCTGGCGTCAATTCCTTCCATGCTTGATTGATGGTGCTGTTTCCATAGACGATGACATTTCGATCGACGCCTGCCACTTCTCGCCATATGGTATCGGGAATTACGTCTACGGATCCATTGCCGCGATACCAAAATGTTTCGGCATCGTATCGGGCCTTGGCGAGCATCCATTCGTTCTCTTCGTCATTTCCATGGGTGCCGTACACGAGTACAAACCTATTTTTAAAAGCATCCTTCAGCAATCCGTTGCGATGAGGTCCTTTACTGCTCCGTTCAGGTGGCTGCGCCACGGACCAGGAATCTGCGTTACGTTGTAGCCAAAGTGCTGAAGTGTTTTCTATGGAAATGTTCTCAAGTTTGCTACCGTCGATATCGATCGTGAGCGTAGTCGGGGCGTCACCTGCTGGATCTCGGATGGCATCGATATCAATAGCCAATAACGAGACGTTTTCGGTTGTTCCGGAGATGCTCCAAGGACTTCGTGCGAGTTTCAGGTCGATCTGGCTCAGTTCGCAAGCGCGGCGTTGTTGGTAAATGCGTGCCCAGAAGCACGAGTCTGAAACACCGGGTGACGGTGTTGCGAACTCCAAGTGACTGACTCGGAAAGGATCCGCGATCCGATGGCTTTTGAAAAACTCGATCAATGGTGGCCAGTCGCAGCAGGCGTTACCCCACCAATGCCCGGCCCCCGGTTGTTCCTTGTACACGAAGTCGGGATGAAAAGCGGCGAGTTCTGTCCGCATGGTTCTCGCTTGGTCCACAGGGACATTGTCGTCTGCGTCGCCATGGAGGATGTAAACCCCTTGGTGCTGCAGGTTCTTTACACGAGCGATCGTGTCGCTGATAAGCATCGGTCGACGTAGGAGTTGTGAGATGGGGTCCTGGTTTTGCTGGGCACCACGTCCTGCGTAGGTTGAAAATGAGATCCAGCCGGCACTTGGTCCGATGGCTGCAAATCGATCGGGAAACATCGTGCCAATATGCCATGTTCCATGGCCGCCCATGGAGTGGCCTGTCAGGTACGTACGCCGTGGGTCGGTGCCGAATCGCGATTGGGCCTGGGAAAGTACCTCCAATGCGTCAGCTCGTCCCCAGTCCTCCCAATCGAATCCGAAACTGCGCCGGTTGGTTGGAGCGATCACATAGGTGTTCGGTTTTTGGGAATAAACGGCGGCTTGCCCTGCCCCTTCGACGCCTGCTCCGTGCAATGAGAGGATCAACGCCGGCTTTTCGGTGGAGTCGGTTTCCTCTTGGTCATTGGCTTTGGCAAGTGGAGGAACAACACCGTAGTATTGAACGCTCCCTTCAATTTCACTGATAAAGGTTCGTCGATGGGTTTGAGTCCTTTCTCGTAATTCCAAGGCGACCACGGCGTCGTCGATTGGACTCTTTTCATCTCCTTGAGCGACGATTTTTACTTCGAGATTCAATGGATCCCCCTCGGGCTTGCTCATAGCCGCGTTTCGTGGATCGAAGCGAAATGGGACCTTGCGAACACTCAGGGGGGCTAGAAAAGGAACAACGGTCTCGACTGGATCTTTCCCATTGCAACTTGTGATTATGGAAACGTTTTGCTTTGGAGAAAGACTCGCGTTGACAACGAGCATCGCTCCCCAGAGGATTTCTGGTTCGTCCCGGAGGACGGTCGGAAGCGTTGAATCTCGAAGGCTTAGGTAGAGTGGTTTGGGAGCCGGACGCAGCTTTGCCGCAATGCGCCCTCGTCCGCTCTGGAAGAGGAGGTGATTGGTGCCTTTATTGAGATGGATCGGAAGTTCAACGGAGCCATTGGAATAAACATCCCCTGTTCGTGGAACACCGTTGACTTTGACCGCACCATGGCCTTGGGCGTCGAGCAACCAGATGCCGTCAGCATCCGCATCGACAAAAGTAGCCAACCAGCCACTCATGATTTCTCGACCGGTGAATCCGCCTTGTTCGTCGGCGGTGGCTTTCCTCCACGGTTTCAGTCCTTCTGCCGATGGAGACTCATCGAGAGTACGATCGGGGAGTTTCAGATCTCCGCGGATCCACGCATGCTCGAGGGGATCCATGGGCAGCGAGGAGCGTCCCCGAGGTGGTGGACCAGCCGAAACCGTCCAGCCTTCGCGGATCTGGATTTCCTGTGACTTGCTTTCCTGAGCGATTGCTGCTGAGCTTAAGAAGGTTGTGAAAACTAGAAAAACGAAACGGAGCATTGTTGTTTTGAACAAGTGCTGAGGTGCTTTGGGAGCATCCATCCGACGGACCATGCTTTCTATTGATGATACGAGCGTCTTTCGACGCCACGTTACGAGTTGAGGCGGGACACGATCGTGGTTTGCCGAAGACCAGAGAGTCAGACCAGAGGACCGGACAATAGGATAGACGAACACGGCGACCTGGGTAGGTCGAGCGATCCAATAAGTCGTGAATCTCGCATCCATGCGACAGTTGCTCCATCAGCCTCGCTATCACGTATTCGACTCTCACGTATTCGACGCAGGCGTGTTTTCCCTGAGGCTGACTAGGATTGCGGTTGCAGGCCCGGCGAAACCAATTTCTTTTCGAGCATTCCAAAGGCCCACTGCGCGAGGACTGCCATGGCAGCGGCGGGAATCGCTCCTTGGAGGATCAATGGAATGCTCGACAACCGAATCCCTGTCAGGATGGGCGAGCCATATCCCCCCGCACCAATCAAAGCACCGATGGTTGCGGTCCCAACATTGATCACTGCGGCCGTTTTGATCCCGGAGAGTATCGACGGCAATGCAAGCGGTAACTCCACCAGTCGAAGGCGAGACTTAGCATCGAGTCCGAGAACTTCCGCGGATTCTCGCGTTGCGACGGGTATTTGGCGAATTCCCGCGTAAGTGTTTCTGACTATCGGTAGCAAGCTGTAAAAAAACAAAGCCGCGATGGCTGGCACTGGCCCGAGACCAAACAACGGGATCATGAACACAAGCAGCGCCATCGATGGCAACGTTTGTATTACACTTACTACGCCCAAGAGCACGTTAGCGACCCGTTCGTTCCTGGCGGATAGGATTCCAAATGGGATCGCCACGAGGATTGCCAGTGACAACGATACCGCTACCAAGAATAGATGTTCGAGCGTCGTTTTAAGCAATCGATCGGCGATGCGGCGCCACTCGGCACCAAGAGTGTTCGACGGCAATTCCAACTGCATGAGCAGCTTTGTATTCAAAAAGTCGCCGGCCACGTAGGTTTCGTTTTTTCCGTCGAGGCGAACCATCGCTGTCATACCTGACATCTTGACCGGATCGATGAGGCCTTGGACTTTCAACAGCGCATCGGCAACTTTTGGAGCCCGTGACTGAAGATCCGCTCGCATTAGCAAGACCGCGTAGTACGTTGGAAAAAACTGAAGGTCATCTTCTAATACTCGTAGTTTGTAGTGTTGTATTTCGGCATCTGTCGTATAGATGTCAGTGATTTGAATCGCGTCGTGTACGAGTCCTCTGTATCCGAGATTATGGTCCATTGTTCGGATTCGACGTGTCTTTATTCCATAACGACTGGCTAATTGATTCCAACCATCGCGACGCTCCATGAACTCATCGCTAAGTCCATATTCCAACTCCGGGTGTTTTCGCAGATCACTGATTTTTCGGATTCCCAATCGAGCTGCAACGTCTTCCCTCATGCCCAATGCATAGGTGTTGTTGAAGCCGATGCGCTCCGACATTAAAATGCTGCGATTCGCAAGTTCTTCGCGCATTTCTGATTCGCTTTCCACCGGAATACCTCGTCGCGCCGCATCGGCAAGGATCTCTTCTCGGATTGTTCCGGTATAGTCGACGTAAGCATCGATCTCGCCCGATTGAAGCGCATTCCACAGGATCTGGGTACCGCCCAACTCGGATAAATGTTCAACACGTGCACCTGCGTCGCGTCCAAGATGGGACAGCAGCTCTCCTAGTACGACCGATTCGGTAAACGCTTTCGAACCGATTTTCAGTACAGGAAGATTAGAGGCTCTGCTTTGGGAAAAGCTTTGTTGAGCTATTGTGCACAGAATAGCCATAGCAGCGAGCAGAATCACTGCCCATTGATGCGACTTGAACAAAACACACACTGCTCTCTGGGGGATGAATGGTTTCATTTCGGTGTGCCGCTTATACATGGGGGATTCGTTGAGCATTGATGAAGCGAGTGACGTAGTCATTGGCGGGCTGATGGATCAACATGTCTAATGTCCCCTGTTGAACGATTTCTCCTTCGGCCAACATCATGACCTGGTCGCCGAAAAAGCCCGCTTCTCCCATGTCGTGTGTGACCATGATCGATGTTTTATTCAGCGTCCGAATGATTTTGAGCAAATCCTCTTGTAGGTCGAATCGAACCAGCGGATCGAGTGCACCCATCGGTTCATCAAAAAGTAGAACCGGTGGGTCCAGCATCAGCGCTCTCATAATACCAACCCGCTGTCGTTGTCCCCCGGACATTTGGGCGGGATAGCGTTTTAGCGCAGTTGCGGGAAGCCTCGTTAAGTCCGCAAGTTCGGTGACGCGTGCCTGGCGAGCGGACATGTCCCACCCCAAGTGCCTGGCCATTAAACTTATATTTTCAAAAGCGGTCAGGTGCGGGAACAACCCACCATCTTGGATGACGTACCCCATCCTACGCCGCATTGCGAGGAGGGTTTTTTCGGTCATCGCTTCTCCTTCAAACCGGACCGTTCCGGTGTCGGGTTGGACCAGCCCAACCAAAACTCTTAGCATTGTGCTTTTACCGCACCCGCTAGGACCGATCAACACGGTGGACTTGCCCACGGGGAACTCGACATTGGTTAGCTTGAGAACCTGCAGGTCGCCGAAGGACTTCGAGATGTTTTCAAGTGCAAACATAAATGAGATCCGATCCGCTCTTTCGTAGCGGCATGGGCTCCAAGGGGGATTATTCAGAATCGATTTCCAAGTTCATCGCATCGATCATGCCTTGAACGTGTGCATGCATCTTTTCGGTGAGGTCGGTTGCGTTAAGTTTTTTCTCTTTCCCTCTTGGGAGTTCGAAGGGTGGTGCGAATTGAACGACCGCTCGTTTGGGACCGCGAACGCTCGGGTAAGGGGCACCGAGCACATCCTCCTCAAGCTTGTCGACGGTTTCCGCGATCCGTTCTAAGCTCGGTTTATCGGTCATGTAGTCGCCCGGATAACTGTAAAGCTGCGTTACAAAAAACATGATGTCCATGTCTGCTTCCAATTTCCGGCGATCGACGGCGGTGAGTTCGTTATCCTCTGTTTGCCGCTGGATGATTCGTCGCCGCACTTCCTTGACTCGCTCTGGTAGCATGGAGTCACCGTGCGTAATCCCATAACGTTCTTCAACTTTGGATAATACGGCGTTCGCCAGAGAGCGAATTCGAGCGGGTAATGGGCCTGTTCGCGTGGTTTGGAAGTGTTCCAATTCCTTCAGTGATAGTAGCCCATCGGCGATTTGAAGGATACGTTCCGGGATCGGTGTATCTTGTTTCGGCTGCCAGTAAAGTCGCGTCTCTAAACCGGAGAGCGTCTTGAGCATGCTGGGGGAAGGGTCTGATAGGTACCAACGCTTAATGGCGACCGGGATTACAACCACATCCCGTTCCGCCTTTCGAGCTGCCATCAACGCGATCGCTGCAGCTCCATCGCGAAAGGGAGTAATTCGATCATTGGTATGGTAGACATCTCCTTCGGGGAAAATGACGAGTGGATGCGGTCGATTTTGAAGGATGTCGATAGCTGTCTTCATCGACTGCATATCTGCTCCCTCTCGATCCACGCTAAAGCATCCGCAGCGCTGCATGGAAATGCGATCGAACCAATTGCTCTGATGGAAGACTTGCCAAGCAGTCATGAAATAAAACGGACACGATGTCGCGCGGGCTGCCTCCAATAGGCAATAGGAGTCCCAGTGGAACGAGTGATTCGGAGTCAGTAAGACGCCCTTCTTGCTCGCGATCGCATCTTTCAAGTACTCCAGACCTCTCAGCTCTACGCTTTGGATCTGTTGTTTACGTAGTGCATTCGTACGCAAAAAATCTGCGAGATAAAACCACCAAGGCGTCATTTTCGGTGGCCAATGCTGGTCTGGCGATCGATACGGCTGGATATTCATAGCGGTTTTCGAATCAGTTCGTGCAATAAGGAATTCACGGTGCCATTTCAAAATCTATCGCGAGCGATGGCCATTCCCAGCAATCGAACCCCTCACTACGATTCCGTATTTTATATCCTTCGGCATTTTGAAATAGAACGGCGAGGCAATGCTAAGGTTGCCAACGTCTTAATTTTTCAGCATAGGTTAGGAAGCGGGAGCGGTTTTTCTCAAAATATCCCAGTATCGCGATCAAGAATACGCCCATTGCGATTCCAAAGACCCACCAAGGCCACACGCTATCGATGGCCTGTTGTGCATTCCAAACCATCCCGATCAAGGCAATGAAGAGGAACACGGACCCGCAGTAGAGGAATGCTCGTACTCGGAGTGCGATCCCAAGTCCCATTCCTGCTAAGGCCAATACCATCAAGATCAACGGAGTAGTATTTATCTCCTGAAAGGATCGCATCATCATTTCGACCGTGCTACTGCAGTAGATCAATAAAATTGCGATGTATCGAGTCGCAACGCATACTTCCGTGGACAAGAATTTGCGGTTGGTTTCTACGAAGATCAATGCTGCAATCGCGGGTGGCACAATCCAGAGTTGGGGATGGCTCGCAAAGCTTAGCGATTCATGGACCCACAGGGCACTCCAAAAGGAAGCGAGTAGGAACGCTCCTGCGATCACCTTTAACGATGTTAATCCCCGCAACGCGCCTTGTGCTCCATAAGCAATCGAGGTCGAGAGGAGGAGTAAATAGAAATGATCATCCTTCCAGCCGAGGGAATGATCTAAGGTTTGCGGAAACCAAACTCCAAGTGTAGGAACCAGTGGCAATAGGAGGCCGTTGTGGAAGAGTGGTACAGACAGTACCGGATGGTCTTTCCGATGGAACAATTCGCCCAACCCGATGCTCGTAATTGCCAGGGCGTAAACGATGATGGGCCACCACTTTTGCAGGATTCCACCGAACAATTCCGGATAATGGAAATGCAGCGTCAATGCCAAGGCGAGCAACTCTACTTCGCAGATGTAAAACGCGAACCTTCTCGAAGGGATACTGTACTCCGGTTGGTTCGGGGAGGGACGCAATGCTATCTGCAGAGTCCACAAGATGAGACCTAGCCAAGCGATAAGACTGGTAATGCCCACAAAATTGGGTGTTGTGCTCGCAGCAAAGCCTCGCTCCAAACCGAGTGTCATGATTCCTGTCAGTCCACCGGCGCATAGCGTGCCAAGGCTTGCGCGATTCAGCAAAGCTCCCCAATCCAGTTTTTCCCACAGCCACTGGGATGTGTACCGGTAGGCCCAAGCGATTCCGATCGAGATGACAAATGCACGTTGTAAGTAAGCATAGGCAAGATGGTCCAGCCACCAATTCTCCTCCGATGCGATGCCACCCGATGATCGAAGTGTGAAATCGGACCAGCCTACTAAATAGGCTCCGAAAGTGATCAGCAGCAAAGCTATTACGCGAGGAGATTTCTGTCGAAGATCAGTTGCGATCGGAAGGATGCTCAAAGAGATGACCCATGGGAACAAGGATGTCAATCGGCGCGTGAACTCCTCGGGATGATAGAAGGCCATCCCGAGGATAGGAATGACAATTAATAGCCCTACTGCGCCATGGAAACCAACCATCCAAACTCGAGCTCGTTCGAATTCCTCTTGCTTAGGGGCAAGCGATCCTAGTCGAAGCACGGGGATTAATGAGTTGGATTCTCGTAGCCACTCGCGGAGCATTACCGCCAAGGTTGTCATGGCGGCTAATCCGGAAAGGGCCCAAACCAAGAATGCATCGTCGATTTTCAACCGGTAGGCTTGGTTGATTGCGATGGCGATCACAAATGCAACCGACAAACAGTTCAGGTAAATCGACCAACCTCTCATGCGGGATCGCCAATCCCAAATTCGACCAAATGCAAGTACCATCGACCCGAATACTGCTAAGAATGCGAGCGTGAATTCAATCTTCTCGATGGTGTAGCCAAACCTTTGGGCGAGGAGGGCGAATAAACTCCAAATTAGCATTGCTATGGGCAAGTGTAGACTGATCGTTTGATCGACCGTGATTCCGGATGGAATGGGCAGTTTGAAATACGACACAGCGCCCTCTAAAGACTTTGATTTCCTCCACTGAGCAACAAGGATCCATCCGAGGCTGATCATACCGATAGCAAGAGGACCGACCAAGACATCCCAAATCATAAATGGATTGAAGTTACTGAAGGGAGGCTTTGTTCGGACCAAAAGTATCCCTGCACCGGCGATGGCAGCAGCAAAATGGCCATGGCCAGTCGTTCCGCGAACTAACCCTGTCAGAAGTATGATTACGGACAAGGGAAACAGGATTGCACAGGTCCACCAAGTATTAGTGGCGCTCCCTTGCCACATTCCGAGCACACCTACGATCACCGCGAGCACGTTGCACAACTGATCCTCAAACGCATTGAGTCGCGTCTCGCCACGCTTGCTAGAAGGTCGTAATAGACCAACAGCCAAAGCAAAAAGCCAAAGGATCAGCATGGCGTGCAATGGCTCAGCCTTGTAGATCGCCCCATTGGCTATTTTGGTCGCCCCCCATCCGCGTAGCAGGAAATCCTTCAGCCAATCCAACTGAGGAACTAAAGGAGCTGCGGTTGCCATCGCGACCATTAGCATAGGGCCAGCGCCAACGCGATGAAGCCAACTGTTGATGGTTATGGCCCCTATCGAAAGAGTGAATGCCACTAAGGTAACCGTGTCTACGATGTTTTTAGTACCCGTCGGTGCCACTGCGTGCAGTACGTTATCCGCGAACGCAAAGAGTACGATGGTAAAGAGGAAGCACACGCTCATCAGTGCCATATTCCACCCCGCATCGATAAATCCGACAGATTCCCGAGTGTTTGATTTTGATAGGAGACCGTCACGAAGCTGAAGTAGCTTGCCCGATGAAGCTGGGGACTTCCGATAATCGATCCCAAGTGGGATTAGCTGTGTCGCCAAACTAAATAAGGCAAACGCGCTCGAGAACGCTTTCACAGCGATGGTTACTTGTCCGAACAACGTATTGCTGGCGTCAAACAACACCATGAAACTACTTAAGAAAAGCAAGGCGGCAGCAAAGAAACCAAACGATTGAATCGTAATGCTATCCCGTCGATAGATGGTGGACAGCAACCAATACCAAATCGCCACGAGCATGAGGGGGGCCATCCATGTCGCAATCGAAATGATGCGGGGAATGGTTGCTGTGGCTGCCCAATCGTCACCACGAATCGTCGCTTGCAACTCAGGGGAGATCGCACCAGACCAAGCCAAAACGATCACGGCGATAGTTAGTAACATCAAGGCAATGCCCGATAATACTCTCGTTACATCTTGCCATAAAAGTCGTGGATTGCCGTTGGAATTTGATGGGAATTGCATGAGTTCCCGTCGCTTCTCGATCGCTGTCAGGCGACCTTTGACATGGTTCCAAACCTCCGAACCGATAGAAAGGAAGCCAAATACCCAAAGCGAAGCGATGACACCTTGCGCGGGGGAACCAACAAGACTGAACAGCGAGGCGGCTAAGACAATCGCTATTCCCTGTGCCCCTGCTAGATTGGCCCAAAGCATTCGCGGCATGATGCGGGATAGCCACGCTGAATATAAACCCAATGCCAGCATCCCGGTTGAGAATGCATTTCTCACTTCTAGC
>Ga0194130_10006210_pt1 | contig 13961 bp, 10 predicted proteins | sample TA2KigsurfametaG_FD_160084 | JGI IMG/M metagenome (GOLD analysis project Ga0194130, IMG submission 160084) | Freshwater microbial communities from Lake Tanganyika, Tanzania - TA2015050 Kigoma 12 surface | ecosystem: Environmental > Aquatic > Freshwater > Lake | place: Tanzania: Lake Tanganyika... | reverse complement strand
CTTCTCTCTTCTCTCTTCTCTCTCTCTCTCTCTCTCTCTCTTCTCTCGCTGTCGCGGTCGTTCCGCAGCAATTCTCGCTATCAGCAGCGTTAGGCCACGTCGGTGGCCTTTTTGCTCTCAGCTCTTTCGCTTTTCTGTTGCCATGGCAATGGCATCGCCAACCAAGAAGGCCAAGACGACCATGGTTGTTGCGCCGAACGTCTTGGCGGAGTCTCAGCGGGTGAAGTTGTCCGATGTGTGCGTCGGCGAGGAGTCTGGCTGGCGCATGCTGGACCGCGCCCGTGTCGCCGAGTTAAAGGACCAGTTCCGGAAGGGGTTGTACGGGATCAACTTGTTGACCCGGCCCAAGCTCTTGAAGGCCCACGGCAATTTCATAATCTCGCCCAAGGATGGGAAAAACTTGTTGCTCGACGGGAAACACACATTTGTGGCTCTGAACGAGTTGGCTTCTCAGTACATCGCTGAGGCTGACGCAGACGAAGCGACCGATGACGGGAAGACGGACAGCGACGTCTGGTCTGCCTTACTGGTGGAAGCTCTCACTTTGGGTGTGTTGGTGGACTTCGTAGAGTTCAGCGACCCCGAGGACGCGGATCTACGGGTCGCGTACTGTGTGCAAGCGCACGACGAGGAAGCTAATAAGTATAAAAAAACCAGTCTCCGCGACTTGGTCGGCGTGGCGCTCCGCTACAAAGCAAGAGAGCCAGGCGGCACATGGGCGGCGACCCAGACTAAGCTTCTCAGCATCTACGGGGCTGGCCGGAGGACTTGGATCTATCGGATGATTGTCGCAGCAGACACGCTGCCGCCGTCAGTGCTGTGTGCTCTGGAAGAGGCTCAGATCCCGAATTCCTATATCCACGAAAACAAATTTTTTTCGGGCCAAGGCTCGGATCGTCCCAAGCGGCTAACCGACGAGGGAAGGCTCGCGGCGGTCGCGATCTACAAGGAGGAAGCTCTGAATGGGTTCGCCTTTTCGAAAAAGAGCTTTGTGGATGAGATCTGTTCGCCTCTGCGACATGCGGAGGCGTGGATTAAGAACAAGCGGAACGATTACGGTGTTCTAGCGAAGTCCCCAGCCTTCGACCGTGTCGCCGACTTCTTAATGTCTGGCAGGGCGAGACTGCAGATATTGTCTTGCATGAAACTCGGGCTACGGCTCGAGGGCACCGGTCCTGACCATATGGGGGTGGAACAATGCTACATCCTTATCAAGGACTTGGAGGCCACCAGGAGGAGTGCCGTGGCGGCGGCGGCCGGCGACGTGGCGGCGGCCGGCGACTTGGAGGCCAAGGCGGCGGCGGCGGCGGCCGGCGACGGCCAGATGGAGTCCACGGGTTCCGGCATTCTGTTGGCTGGCTTGGAAGCGGAAGATACGGCAATGACGGCGGCTGTCACGAAAACCGACGCAGTCATGAACCGCTTCAATTACTACGACTCCGTCGAGATGGTGGGCGCGCAATTGAACCCCATTTTGCATAAAGGCTCACGAGTGGTTATTCTGCTCGACTGCGGCACGAGCAAATCGCGAGTGGTGCTGCAGCACTTAACAGAGATCGGCCAGTTCCTTGCACAGAATGGCCATGGCCAAGCAGGCGGAAGCCCACTTAAGGTCCGCTTGATTGTTCCCGTTCTGAATCGTTATGACCTCGTCCATGCGGTGGGGAGTAAGTTGGCTACGGAATGCCCGAGTCTTGAGAAGTACACTGTCATGTTGACCTGCGGTCCGGCCCAGAAAAGGCGTCGGCAGCAGACGGCATGGGTCTGCGTCGACAAAGAGTCCCACAAGACAATGAATATCCCGAATGCCATCGATGCCTTGGCGTGCCGGGCTAAGGCTCGGGAGGGGGTACGCCTCCGGTGCTTGGACCGCTTGTGTCCTCTGCGCTCAGTTACAGAGCAGATGGCCATGGCCGTGCCGCAGAGCGGGGGCAAGGACAAAGAGAATTGTGAGATCCACGAGGATCACTGCGAGGTGGGAATAGACGATGTCGGCGAAGAAGATGACTCCGACGCAGAGGGCCGGAAGGAGGAAATAATTATGCCACCAAGCGACCGCGCTTGCATCCGGGATTTGTGGCCTTTCGCTTATGGGCGGGAGTTCTACAAGCATTTGTACACCGGGGTGTTAGGCAGCGAGAGCATCAGCCACTTGGTGTACATCGCTGCCACGGCCCATCCCGCAGCGATTCTGGCAGGTTACGACTTGCACATGAGCACCAGCGTCGTCTTGTCCAGGGTGTCGGAGCATAGCGCTTCCCATGGGAAGCAGCTACTCCGCACCTCCATCCTCAAGGCGATGTACGAGGTCGAGAAGCAATCTTCCCAGCATCAGAAACGGGTTTTGGTGCAGGATCTTTCATTTGCTACGGTGGAGGCACCTGCTGAGCAGCCAGTCCGTTTCTACGACGTCCAGCCTACGGGTGAGATCTGGAGGTCTGGGCTGGACCATGGTCCAGCCACAGACTTTCTCGAGCAGGCGGTTCCCAAGTTGCTCGCGGCCGAGCTGGAGAAATATGGTTTGTCCGTGCAGGACGACGGCGGTGTGAAGCGGCTGGTGGCGACGCACGGATTCCGCGAGGCAGACTACATAGGCCCGATCTCGGCCTTGCTCTTTTCCAGTGCTGCCCGGGTGTCTGAGTTTTTGAATTCGGGAGGCAATGCGGCTCTGCTCGACTGCCCCCTGATCCACGTATGCGGGGTGTTGGATGACAGTGGCGCATCCACGTCCATTTTCGCCGTGCCTATGGGTGCGGGCCGCTTGTTGTGCGACTACCGCAATGTGCGAAAGTATGCCAATCTACGGGTCGACGTCGTCCCGAGCGAAGGGCCCAACGATGGTTTTCTGCGCATGCAAGTTCACACTCACAACGCCTGTGGCATTGCCACCGGCGCGGTTCTGTGTTGCGACTTTGGCGAGCGGTTTCGGGCTACGAGCTCGGGTGACATTGTTCCCGCGAAAAAGTTCAAGGGCGCTTTGGACGCTTTTTTCGCGGAGCAGGCGAAAGTGGCGTCTACGGTTGCTTCGGGCTCCGCAGACGACGTGCCAAAGCCAGACGACGTGCCAAAGCCAGCGCCGGCGCGCAAACCGCCGACGCCGGAGCCAGCAAAGCCAGTGCCAGCAGCGGCAACGGGGTCTGCGGCCAAAGGAGCAGGATCTGTGGCAGCGACTGCATCTGTGGCAGCGACTGCAACGACAACGGCTGCGTCCGGGAGTGCACCAGCGGTGGTGGCTCCGGCTGCCACTGGCACTGACGTGAAGGTGTTGAAGGCGAATGGCGATTGGGAGTTGGCTATGGCTGGCGGTGGATTATTGCTGGTGAGTAAGTCGCAGGGGAACAAAAAGGTTCCCCCGAAGACGGTGCTCCACGTCCTCTCTAAGGGGTCGGTCGCGGACCAGCCGGCGCCACCGGCCATGGCGTTCACCTTCCGCAAGGCGAGCGACGTAGTCCTTACGCCGGCTACGGCTGGTGCTCACACGTTTCTGACGTTAAAGGATTTGATCAAAGATACGAGTGCTACGGCGCTCTACCAGCACGGCACCTTTCCTAAGGCGGTCGCACCTGCCACATTCGTTGCAAAGAAGGTGATGAGCTACATACCTCATGAGGGTGAGCGCATGGAGTACGAAGCCATCGCCAAAGCAGTGGCTGTGGCTGCTGCCGAGGTGCAGCTCCGATGGATCATCACGGAGCAAGGTGGCAAGTTGATTCCTACGGGTATCGCGCTGGTCACCGGGAAACAAATTGTCTTGCTCGCCGGCCAGTCCAAACGTGTCTGAGCTCTTTGTCCCTTCTTCTTGTTTCCGTCTAAGGGTGGGGTTGCCGACGCAACTTTTGTGTGTTTGTCTCGTGAGCTGAAAACAATCTGAGTCTGTAAAAAAAACCTAGTCACTTTTATCGCTTCACGTACTCGGTCTATTTTTTCAGCTCATTGCGACTATTGTTTACGCTAGAGCCCCTCGGCTGGAAGCAACATTGCACTAAGAGAAACCTCAAAGATAGAACAATTCAGGTAAGGTCCCCGTTTCCCCGCCAGTGCGAATGTTGCCTCCAGGGGCAGGGGGCTTTTTTTTGGCTCACGGCTGAAACTTCCGTTTTCCAGTCCGTTTTTTTGGTTCTCTGTGATGGCCTTTGATTGGAGCTTCAAAACATTGTCGTTCTTCTAAAGCAGTGCGTGTGCCCGTGCAGTTGACAGGAGCTACTTGCCCTTGACACCGACTGGCACCTCGTCAAGAACCTCAAGGGGCACACCCCCTACGAAATGGCGGTGAGGTTTGGACTGCTAGCATCTCTGCTGGGAGGAGGCCTCCCTCTCTTGCACCCCACCCTTGCCCGCCCTCCCCCTTGTACCAGCTCCTCTCCCCCAGCCCTTCCCTCTCCCGCACCCCACCCTTGCCCGCCTCCCCTCCTCGTGCCAGCTCCCCACCCCCCCAGCCCTCCTTCTCCATGCCCTCTCCAGGCCCTCCATTCTGTCGGCACTCCACTTCTCCCCAGTCCTCTTTGCCCCGCATCTTTTGCCAATTCTTAGGGAGCCTTCACAGCGAGGAGCTAGCAACCCAGCTCCAGGGGTTCCCAGCACTACGTGATGCAGATGTTCAAGGATGCGGGGAAAGATGTCTTGGGCAGGGATGTCGTGGCTGTATGAGTCCGCCCACTCGGCTATGGCTGGGCTGGCGGCCCGTAGTGTGCGGTTCCTCTTTGCCACTATTCTCGGCTATGGCTGGGGCTTGAGTCAGTCCTCCTTGCGATTGGAAGCAACATTGCGCCGAAAGATCTAAGAAATTTAAAAGAGAACAATTCATGTAAGGTCCCGGTTTCCCCGCAGTGCCAATGTTGCCTCCAAGTCCGCTATTGTACGAGCGCCCCTTATGAGAGCAGTACTTTCGCTAGTTCGTTGCGATCTGCGAGAGCATTGTTGTCTAGTCATTTTTTGGTGCAGTGTGTGGTAAGCAGATGCAGATTGATTTCACATATGACATGATTGCGCCGTGTGTGTGCTTAGCCGCCTCGTGTGAAGTCGCTTTCAGCTTCTCGTCGCGTGCCAGTTTCATTCATGATACTTGACGATTCAGTGTGCTTGTCCGTTGCAGCATTTGTTGGCGGGCTTTCGCCAGGAGAAAGGGCGTGCGGCAGAGCGTGCTGGGTCCCAGGGTTGGCTAACACAAGAAACGAGGTGCCATGTCCCCTTCCCTCCCCATGTCTCCCACTCCCCAGCCATGCCACGTGCCACGTCCCACGGCAAGCAAACCACTACGAAGAAGTAGTGGGCGAGCTGCAATCTCAAGACCAGACCAACCATTTCTCCCTCAAGAGTAAAAAAGTTTGCAACTCAAGAGTTAGAAAGTTTGCAACTCTCCGTCAGTTGCTTTGCCATCTCCTCTGCGGCGATGGCTGACGCTTTGACGGAGGAGGAAGCTGCCAGCGGCATTAACTTTTCTGACGATCACGTGCCAACAGTGCTGGCTACGGCCAGCAGCCATTCGTTGTGGATCTGTCCTTCCCTTTCGGCTACGGCTGAGGAGTACCCTACAGTTGGAGCGACTGCATCAACGGGCTTGTTATGCACATCGGACGATGGTTCTGATTCGGAGGGGCCAGTGGCCCTAGGGAGTGCCAGTAGCCGTCCGCCTCTGTTGGCCATGGCTAGCGATGAGGAGTCAGAGCTTCGCGATGAGGAGTCAGAGCCGCGAATTGTCCTGGCCATGGCTGAGGATGACGTTGAGCCGCCGACCTCTGCGAGAGGCTGGAGGCCGGGTCTTAATGTCGGTCAGTGGTTCAGCCGCACGAGCCCGCCGACTGAACAGAGCCAAGTCTTGTTGTGCAACACTTACTTGGTTGCGAAGCGATTGCCAAAGGACCTGAGTCGTGAATTGGCTAGATTCTGTGGACGGAGAAAACGAGAATCCATGCCCCTTCGAATTGCGGCGACTTTTTCAGGCATGCCGAAGAGGCGTCTGCACGAGGTGGTGGCTCGAATGAGGGACAGCGCTTGGGAACCTCAGGCAATGGTTGCTCGGCGGGCAGACCAGCCTACGGGTGGGGCGACCCAAGACGACCACGAGGTGCAGTTGTCCGTGCTAACGACTCTCGTTCGGTCGGCTCTGTCATTAGGTACGGATGGATATCTCTCGTACACGCGACGAGTAGCTCAGCTGGCTATGGCGGGTGTGGAGGTCGGGCACCGACATCACGGCTTCCAGTTCGCCAAGGACGCCATCTTTCTGGCCGCTCGCAGAGTCCAGAGTATGGACACCGAGAGCTTACGAGCTTCATTGCCGGGTCTCGGTGTTCGCAGCGGTCTCGCTCTTCTGTTGGATGGCATTCCCGTGGCCGGAGTCAATTGCTTTGGCCGGCATGGTTCCGTCTTGGTCGTGTGCTACAATGCAGTTAGCCCAGCCGATGGACGCTTGCATCCTGGTTTCCTGACGTGGACAATGCCGGATGAGGGCCATGGCGGCGTTGCTGTTATGAAGGCTGTTCTTCGGGCTATGGCTCGGAAGCCACATGAAATACGGTCGGAAGAATTACGGACCTGCCTCTGCCTAGTCGGTGGAGATGGTGCACTGGTGCGGGGAGGCTCCGGCAGGACCAACCCTGGAACGCAAGCCGCAGAGTTGATTTGGAGGGCGGTCTACGGGCCGTTGATTGACCCGTTGCGTGATTTGGGCGACGACGCACCTCTGCCATCCTTGGCGGACCAGCCTTTGAGCACGGAGGAACGGGATGCCTGGCTGGCGGACGGTGAGCATTTGCATGCTGCGACAGAGTGGGATAAGTTTCACCGGATCGACCTCGCTCTCGCCCGATGCATTAAGCAGTCGCCGTTAGCGCAGGAGTTGTTCGATGTGTGCAAGCTCATGGACAATTGGTTCGGCCTGGCAGAAGGGCGGGCTATCCTTAGGGGCGCGGCTATGGCTGCGAATCTTAAGTTGCGGTCTGGTGCCTTACCGGGTCTTTCTCGGAAGGTCGTGGCTTTAGCTCGGGAGCCCGGCCACTTGCTAGACAATTTCCCAGCGTACGCATTGGGCATTCATGGCAGATTTACCCACAAGCGAATGAAGTTCAGCGGTCCTCTCATCAGTGACTTGGTCGATGGAGGTCGCAGACTCACTGCTCTTGATTTTGTTGCCTTCGCGACGCTGTTTAAGGATATCATGTCGCGAGTGGTTGCACCTTGGGCTTTGCTTGTGCAGAACTCCTCGTTTGAACCATGGTTGCTATGGCACCGGGAAAGGCACTTCATTAGATCTCTCGAGCTATGTGCTGAGAGCATCCGGGATGCCCGACGTTTTCTGCATATCCTCGTGCTGCTACGGCAGCATCTTGTTCCTGCGGATCTGCGGTGTTTTGTGAGTGCGTGGTTTTGTGGTGTTCCTGCCAGATTGTTTATGGGTGGTTCGGAGCAGGCTTTCGGCAGAGGCATCCCGACTTTCTGGTTGGCCCTGAACGGCTTCTTGCATTTTGATAGAGTGACGGGTGGCACCCCCAAATTTCATGGTGTTGAATTGAGGGCACTGCCCTCCCATGACCCAGACGTCTTTGAGGTCTTGGGGCCACATTGCCAGTGCGACTTTCATTCTCGTAGTGCCAGAAGGATGCCAGGCAGAGCCCCTCGTCGGGGCCATCGCCAAGCATTTGGGTTTTCTATGAGAGCTGGGCTTTCTACAAGGATGATTTCGCTCATGGGTGAGAAACGCATCCAGACGCCTTTGTGGGTCGGGCTCGCCCGCACTCGCGTGGGCACCGCGGACGAGTGCCCCCTACGGTTCCAAGTTGTCCGACGGGATGAGCTGATCCAGATCCCGGGTATGGACGAGATGTTCCGACGAAGAATCACCAAAGACCATTCAAGATGTATCTTGTCGCCACAGTTGGCATGGGTTTTTGAGGAATTGGATGGAGCATTGCGGGCGGCATCTTCATTCGTCAGGCAGTTGCTGGATGAGCACACAAGCATGTTTGGTGCAGAAGGTTCGAACGCAGGGATGCGTCGTGCAGTGACGGCCATGGCTGTCGTCTTCGATTGGGACAAGCTCGTCTGCAAGTTGCCAACTCCTGCTGCTGTTAAGGAGTTCGGTGTTCTGTCGAGCATGTTGCTTCCCTACTTGCAGCACACAGACTGGCCCCCAGCTGAGTTGTGGCCGGGAGTGCGTCCTGAGTGGCCCACGGTGCAGCAGTTGCAGTACCAGTACGTGCTCTTGTGTCGCCGGCTACGGCTGGCCCCGAGGCGTATCAGTCGAAAATGGTGGCAAATTGAAGGAGCGGTGGTGCACCCTTTGGAGCCGAAGCCTTTCTATGGATGGTTTACGCGTGCTGTTTTTGGAAGGCGAGTGCGTGAGTTGGATGAGCTTTTCGTCCCTCCTCGGTTGCCGGCTACGGCTGGCGAGAGCCTTCGGCACGCGTTGGTTCTGAAGATTGCTGCGAGTATTTCGAGTTGTTTCGTAAAGCAACAGGAGTTTTTTGTGTCCCCTGGGCATTTGGCTTGCGTCGGGTTTCCTCACCAGAGGCGACTGAGACCCCACATGATGCGCAGTTCAGTGGCGAAGGTTTGGAGGTGCCATCTAACAGAGCCGCTCGCCGGTGGCTTGGCAATGTTGGTCTTGCCGGCTAAGGCTGGCACACTCTGCCATCTCAAACGTCTGCGAGAGAGATTGGATTGGGGTGCAGTGTCTGCCTCCATCGATATGGAGCCGTTCTTTTCTACAGGAGAGGGATCCCGAGTGCCGGGAAATGCTTGGCACGCTGCTCGCATCCACAATTTCTGCAGGCCTATGGGTAGTCCTGAAGCCATATGCGAGCGCGTTGGCACGTTGATGCACATGCAGTGGGCAGCGACACGGCACACTGATGCAGGTGCCCTTATGGACGATGTTTTGTTGCGTGACGCTAAAATGGCGTGCCTAGGGCATCCGAGAGACGAAGCCATCTGCCGAGATGTGGCTAAGGCTATGCTCGGTATGGGCCGCCGGCCCTTGATCGCCGAGAAGTCACGTGTGAAACAGGTCTTGCACGGCATCAAGACTTCGGGGGCTGTTGACCGTGCCAGGCGACTTCATTGCGATAGCCTCGAGGAGTCCGGCCGACACGGTTTTTTCAGCGATGACTCGGAGAGCAGCGATGACTCGGAGAGCAACCAGACGAGCTCCGACGACGATGTTCTCGCTGATTTCGCGACCCAAGCCGGCTTGAGGGAGGCTATGGCTTCCCGAGCTTCTGTTGCTCGGCCGAGCGTGGGCGTGCGTGCCGTGGTGGACGTGTTCAAGGCGAAAGGGGCAGGCGGTGTTGTTGAGGCCCTGCCTCTGTTTCAGGAGGACCCCCGACGCCAAGCCAAGTCCAGAGCTGATTCCACCAAGCGTACAGCCTTGCAGCTCTGGCTGGAGAGCGAGGATGGACGTGCGTGGCAGGCTGAGAAACGTGGCCGCCACGGGTTTTTTGTGTGAATTCTGCACCATTTTTCTCGCCTACAGGTGGGATATAGTTCAGCTCTTGAGCATGTCGTTGCTCGCCTATGGGTGGGCTGCGCAGCTTCCCTTGAAGGGGCGTTTTCTTTTTTGCTTTCGTAATCATCCAGCATCCGCCACCATGAAGGAAAATGCGACGGCGAAAAAGGAGCAGTGTAAGGGTCAGAGGTCCGGGTTTCCTTTCACCTTCTAGATACTTAGATTAGAGCTTGAGAACCGTACTCTGTGCTCACTGGACAACTCTTTTCGCATGGTTATCCAGCGTCCGCTATGCAAGAGAGTATCTGTAAAAGACACCGGGGTCTTTTTTAGCGACGGGAGGATCTGTAGCAATTTCGGATCAAGCTCGAAAAGTGCACCTTACAGATTGACTTATGGGGACTTGCCCTTGTCGACGGCCGCCGGCAGTGCCTCGTCTGCAATGGGCGGCAGCTGCCGGCCTCGCGCAGCCTGTCGCGTCGGCTACAGCTGGCGAAAACCTTGCGTTGGCCACGGCTGACGAAAACCCAGTGGCCGCAGCACGCGCCGCGGGTCGGTGGCGGCGGCTTGTGACAGCGACCCGGCGTCTTCGACGCTTGCAGCGCTTGTGGGGCTTGCTCGGCAACTTCTTGCGTGGCTACCCGCAGGAACTCCGCGACAAACTGCGTGAGCCATTGCCGCCAGCTCGCCTTCGCTGAAGCACAGGCGGTGTTGTTCAGGGCCTGTTCGGCGATTGCCAATGCGACGGAGCGGAAACCGCAAAAAAAAATACGAATAAACGGGTGATGTTCCGGTCAAGCCCCGGCGATCTAGGGTATGTTGCTTCATAGCCGATTCGGTTTAGAAACTTGTGCTAGGTCTTGCGCAGCGCAGCTCCAGATGTCCCTTGCGCGTGGCTTGATTTTGGAACTGTCGAGGGTCGACCGAATCAACATGCTGATGATGGTCTCACGACAACAGTCCTCCACGGAACCAACGGTCCGGATCATCGCTTCCTTGGCGAATCTAGCATGGATGGCAATCTTTGTCCACCTGAGGTCTTCTACGGTGATCACCCGTATCTTGTATCTAGGCGACTTTATGGATGCTTGGTCATCGTGCAGACTGGTGTGCAGGGAGTTCTTGGTAGCCGTCGACAGTACTTGGATCGAAGTGTGCCGCTTGTTTGTGGTCCAGCGTTGCCGACGGGTTACTTGCGCCGGCTCCGCCTACGGGCGGGGGGGGCTCTGATGCGTGACCTGCGCCGGCTCCGCCTACGGGCGGGTGGGCTCCGGACGTTGCCGAGTCGAGCTGAGCCGGCTCCGCCTACGGGTGGGTGGGCACCGCGCCACTTATGGGTGGGTGGGTGAGCCACAGCGACGCGTAGGTTTGGATTCGTGTGTTTTGGAGTTCTTGTGAGGCACTTGCACCATAGCTTCGCAGTGCTGCTTGTGATCACAGCGGTTGACCTCAAGCCCGCTCGAGCTTCAAAAAAAAAAGGGGCGGGGGAACATCAGCTCCAAATCAACTCACCTTGCAAGGACATGTCGAGGGTGGTGCAACGCAATGTGACTTGGCCAAGTGTGCCAAGTGGCCTGGCCGGGTGGCCCCACCATTGCCGAGTTTGGTGCAACGCAGATGACACAACTCGAAATCAACTCCCAATCAACTCATTTTCAACTCCCCAATCAACTCCAAATCAACTCCAAATCAACTCATGCCGAAGTGAGGAGCTCACAGTCACAGAAGGAGTGGCAATCGTTTCATACAGAAGCTCTTCGAGGAGTGCGGCAAGGACGCCTCCAGCAGAGGCAGATGAGCGGCACGCAGCTTCAGCAGTCCCCGGCTATGGCTGGGGCTTTATGTTGCGGTTTCGGCTCTCCGCAGTTTCAGCAGTCCCCGGCTACGGCTGGGGCTACGTTGCGGCTTCGGTTTTTTATAGCCACTTCGGCCGGAAAAGAGGTTCAAAGCAACAAAACATTCGGCAACATCTGGGATATCTGGTTTTTTGTCCGACGTGGCTATGCGACGTACATTAGTACATTATTAATTCAATTCGTGCCCGACGAGCGACAGTTTTTTGTCCGACGTGGCTATGCGACGTATGCGTGTCCGTGGGTTGACAAAGCGCGCCGTCTTTCGAAGCCCATCCCACCCCATCCGATCCCATCCCGACACCACCTTTTTGGCGATGTTCAGGCCGCCAGCCCTCTGGCCCTCAATCCCGCCCCCCTCCCCGCCCCTTTCCGCCCCGACGCGAGCGCTCCGTCACCTAAACCGCGTTGATGTGTTAGATGCGTGGATTTAGTATTTCGGTGCGGGTGGGGAGGATCGTGCGGCTTGTTCAAGGGCGAGCCTCGGCGATCTAAGGGGGTCCCGGGGATCGGACTCGGCCAAACATCTCACGTTTAGATGCGGGGAGAGCGACGGGAGGATCTGTAGCCATTTCGGATCAAGCTCAGCTCGCAGAGTGTGATGCAAATGCAACAACTCTGCCCTTGTCGGCACCGGCACCGCCTCGCCGGTGCCTATGGGAACCTTGCGTCGGCCACGGCTGACGAAAAAACCTTGCGTCGGCCACGGCTGACGAAAACGTTGCACGGACCATGAGCAGCGTTCTGGTGGTTCTCAGAAGTGCTGGCTCCAAAAGGGCTGGCATAAGTGCGGTGGAAAGGTTCAGGGCACAATTGCTGGAGTGCAGTGCCATGCGCCCTTGCCGAGATGCCCTGGCAGAGATCGGTAAGTCGTGCGAGCACGACTCTGGCGCCTTGTTCTTCGTCGAACCCCAGAGCTACGACCTCGTCGTCGAGGCCATGCGGGACAGGCGCTTGCACCGATGGATGGTCGTGCTCGAGCCCCGGTACGAATGCCTGGTCAAGGAGGAGTTACAGAAGCTTCCGTTCAAGCAACGCCCGAAAATCAAGGTCCCGAAGCTTCCTCAGGCACAAAAGCAACCACAATCAGCAGCTGTTGGCAGCTTACAAGGTCAACCCCGTTTTTGTTGGCCTGGGACCCTCAAACCTATTTCTGAATATTTTTCGGTTACAGCCCCGTCAACGTTGGAATTTAGGATGTGCATTTTGGTCGGAGATTACCAGCTGACAGGTTCAAACCATGGGCGTCCAGCATACAAGAAGATGACAACGGAGGCAGACGTCTTCATGTATTATTGGGACAACCGTGATGGTCCAACTTTCGAGGGTTGGTGGTTCGGCAATCACGTTGGCGGTCCTCCATACCTGTCCCACAATGCTTCCACTGCATGGCGGCCGCCAGCCAACAAAAAGTGGAAAATTCCGTGGGACAGTGCCGTTTTTGCCACTCTTCAGGTGGCCCCTAAGGTTGTTGTTGACCATGCTATTAAGGAGCGAATGCGGCAACAGAATGCTGCAAAGACGGCGATGACAGAGGCAACAAGGGCGATTGCGCGGGCAAAAGAGGCGCCAGGAGAAGACTGTCTTCAAAAATGGCTTAATGCTCGTACCATCTTGATAACGCAAGTCGAGGCCTTGAAGACGGCAGCTGACAAGTTGGGCGAGCAGCAACGTTCCGCCCCGCGGGAATGCAAAGCGCGATACGTCGATTTGGCGAATCAGCTTCGAGATCTCAAGCAGCAACTGCTACTTGAGATGTCCTTGCTGAGACCAGCGGATGCCACGCGGGCGGCCGGCACTCCATGGAGATCCCGCTCTTCATCTTGGCCTTGAGAACACTCTTGCGGAGTTCACGGCCTTGATCTGCATGCTCGTCAGTGCCTCTTGTTCGAGATGCCCAGTCGGGATGCCTTGTGCGACTTCCGTGCCCGCAGCAGCCGTGCCCGGCCACGGTTGGGGAAAGCCTTCGGCGATTGCCGACGGGGGCGACGTTGCTTCCCAGGGGGGCGACATTGCTTCCGAGGGAGGCGGCTCAGCAGCGGCAGCAGCTGCGCCCAGCTGCGAAGGCAGCTCCGGCGGCCGCGGCACCAGGCGTAGCCGCAGCGGCAGCTCCGGGCCCGACGTCAGTCGCGGTTGATGGTTGATGGTTACTTTCGCCGGCTCCGCCTACGGGCGGGGGGCTCTTACGCGTGACCTGCGCCGGCTCCGCCTACGGGCGGGTGGGCTCCGCACGTTGCCGAGTCGAGCTGAGCCGGCTCCGCCTACGGGTGGGTGGGCGCCGCACCACTTACGGGTGGGTGGGTGAGCCGCAGCGACGCATAGGTTTGGACTCGTGCGTTTCTTGTAAGGCATTTGCACCGTAGCTTCGCAGTGCTGCTTGTGGCCTCAAGCCCGCTCGAGCTTCAAAAAAAAAGGGAGGGTGGAGCATCAGCTCCAAATCAACTCACCTTGCAAGGACATTTCGAGGGTGGTGCAGCGCAATGTGACTTGGCCAAGTGTGCCAAGTGGCCTGGCCGGGTGGCCCCACCACTGCCGAGTTTGGTGCAACGCAGATGACACAACTCGAAATCAACTCCCAATCAACTCATTTTCAACTCCCCAATCAACTCCAAATCAACTCATTTTGCGTTCCGGGCCCCTGGCACTTGAAGGGACCCTGCCCCCCC
>Ga0194130_10006208_pt1 | contig 13963 bp, 10 predicted proteins | sample TA2KigsurfametaG_FD_160084 | JGI IMG/M metagenome (GOLD analysis project Ga0194130, IMG submission 160084) | Freshwater microbial communities from Lake Tanganyika, Tanzania - TA2015050 Kigoma 12 surface | ecosystem: Environmental > Aquatic > Freshwater > Lake | place: Tanzania: Lake Tanganyika... | reverse complement strand
TACACCATTTACTTATTATTATCTTATTAAAAAAAATGTTAAACCATCGTGGTATAATTCATATAATTATAGTCAAATGGTTCAAATGATTAAGATAATGATTATTAATATGTTTAAAAATCACGCTGAAACAAATTTATGGGGTTTTAAGGAAATAAGATATGACTCCGGGAACATCAATTATATTAGGGATTTCAAAGAATTATTTCCACAAACAAAAGTAATAGTTCAAATTAGAGAGAATATGGAATCACAAAGTAAGAGTGGTTGGTTTAAAAATGATAAAAATGCTGTAAGTTTCTTAACAAAAACAAATAAACAATTGGTAGACTTTGCTTTAGCTAATAAGGAGTGGTGTTATTTAACGAGTTTTGAACGTATGTTCGATAAAAATAACCTGAGAAATCTATTTATTTTTATCGGATGTGGAGAGAATTATGATGAAAATAAAATAAGCGAAGTATTAAACAATAATATTAAGGATTAAATATTTCATAAAGGCCATTTAATTATATACAAAAAAATGTTTATATATTTTTAATTTAATATATGAATATTTTTATTTTTATTTTAATCTTATTGACGTGGTATCATGTTATCTAATCATCTTCTACCACTAAATTTGACTTTTTAGTAACTTTCTTTACAGTAGTTCCTTTTGAAACAACCTTTTTCTTTTTTTCTTCACCATTCATAATTCTATTACGCTCTTCTTTATATTCAATATATTGAGTTTTAAGGTTATCCAATTCACTTAACCACATTTTATTAATAGTAGTTTTCTTAACAGTTTCTAACTCAATTTCCTTATTACCCTTATCCTTTAGTAATTTCTCAACATTTTCTTCAGTCACCGAATCCATAGGCATCTTCACAAGATATTTATAATCTTCATCCCCATCAATTTTATCATATTCCTTATCTTCTAATAGTTTTACCACTTGTTCCTTCTTTTTCTTACGCAAATCAATAGTTCCATCTAAATTTTCCTTAATATACTTTGCCTTATTAGACAATACAATTAATTCTTTTTCTAACGCTTCAATCATATACTCTTTTCTGGTTCCATACATTTTAAGTCTCGTATCATAATATGCGTCAATAATATCAGAAACTTTATTATATTTCTGTAGTGTGTCGTCAGCATCAAATAAATGCATATTTGTTGTAGAATTTGTAGTATATAATTTTAACACTTTCTCAACACCATTACATCCATATTGTTCCTTTGAAGCTTCTAATTCATCCAATTTACCCTTCATAAATGTAATGGTAAAATCTACATTAGTATCTTTACTCATATCATCATAATCCTTAATAGTAGCAGGAATTTTCTTGCCATCTTTATCTTGGCCAGGTTCAATAAGATTTTCGATTAATTCTTTAAAATCTTCCGTCCAATAACCGACTGGTAATTCAGTAACTCTAATTTTATCTTGTCCTACTTTTTCATAAATTCCCTTAATCAAGAATTTATCTTCATTGATTTCTTTAATTTCTCCTTTAAATCCTTCATAGTAAGGAACAAACTTAATATCTTCTTCAATATATCGCAATTTATTTTGTAAATACTCAATAATTTGTAATGGATCATAACACATAATATCAGTACTAAATCCAGTGCCAATTCCCTTTGAACCATTTACTAAAACCATAGGAATAATAGGAGCATAATAAATAGGTTCTACTAATAATCCATCATCATTTAAATAAGTTAGAATATTATCATCTACAGTAGGAAAGATACTTCTAGTAATTTTATTTAATTGAGTGAAGATATATCTTTCAGAAGCGCTATCTTTTCCACCTTGTAATCTAGTACCGAATTGTCCATTAGGCATAAATAAATTAATATTATTAGAGCCAACAAAATTTTGTGCCATTCCAACAATCGCAGCATTTAAACTTGCTTCACCATGATGATAACCAGATTCTTTAGAAGTATAACCAGAGAACTGAGCTACTTTGATTTCTTTATTAAGATTCATTTTAAATGCTGAAAACAAAATTTTTCTAAGTGAGATTTTTAGTCCATCCATTAGATTAGGAATACTTCTATCACAATCATATTTAGAGAAGTGAATTAACTCCCTATTAATAAATTCTTCATATGTAACATTTGTCTTAGAAGTATCTAGATAAGCATCTCTATTATAATATTTCAACCAGTCTTTTCTGTCATCAGCACGTTTCTTATTAAAAACCATATCGATCGCGTCATCTGATTTTTCAGAACGTGTAAATCCAACCAACTTCTTTTTCTCAAAATATTCGCGAAATTCCTTGCCTGTGCTAGTTCCTAAACCCTTATAATATTTAATATTCCACCCTTTTGTATCATTTTGCTCTTTCCATTCATTATATTCTCCGTCATTATAAAACTCTAATTCAACAGCTCCTTTTTTTGCCTTTAAGATAGGAGTATTCATAAATCCAATAAATCCTGGAATATTAGATAATGTAGGCCATTCAGATTGAAATAAATTGATACCTAATCCCTTAATATGACTACCATCTAAATCTTGATCAGTCATAAATAATACTTTACCATATCGCAAATTCTTATAAACATCTTCAATAGTCAAATATTTTTTACCGATTTCTAAACCCAAAATTTTCTTAATCTCAGCGATTTCCTTATTTTCAGAGATTTTTTTTACTGCTTCACCTCTAACATTTAGAATTTTACCCTTCATAGGATATACACCAATTGTATTTCTATCATTAGATGATAATCCAGAAATAATACCTGCCTTAGCTGAATCACCCTCACAAAAGATAATGATACAATCTTTAGATTTGTCTGTTCCAGCCCAATTTGCGTCAGTTAATTTAGGAATTCCCCTAACAGACTTTGCCTTAGTTCCGTCAGTTTTCTTCGCTGCCTTATTATCTTTAACCTCAGTTAATTTTAATGCTGCGTCCATTACTCCCATTTTAGCGATCTTTTCAATAAATTTATCGCTTACTTCGCACTTAGAACCAAATTTAGATGAAGGAGTATTCATATAATCTTTGGTTTGACTATCAAACGCAGGATTTTCGATATCACATCTTAAGAATAATATTAATTGTTCCTTAATGCTATTAGGATTTACCTTTGTTTTCTTTTTTTTTTCAATAAAATCAACTAATTTTCTTACAATCTGATTCAAAATATATTCAACGTGTTTTCCGCCTTTAGAAGTATGAATTCCATTAACAAATGATATTTGAGTAAATTCGGATGTCGGTGTTAAAGCAACAGCATATTCCCACCTTTCATCGGGTGCTTCATAAACACGAGTTGCCTCACTTTTTTCACCAATATACATACTAATATATTGCTCAAAATTCTTAACAGGAATTAATGTATCGTTATATTTTACTTTAATATTTTTATCAGTCACTGCTCCAATATCAAATACACGTTTTTTTAGTAAGGAAACCATATCTTCAGTTAGACCGGAAAGACCCAATCGCGCATAATCAGGCTTAAATGTAATTTTAGTATAAGGTTTAGTCTTACACTTTGTAATCGAAGGCTTACAAATTTCATCTAGGTTATTCTTATATTCTTGAATATATTTAAGTCCACGAATATGATCAACAGTTTCGATACGACCATAAGAAGACCAAATCAAAACTAATTTAAAGCCAAAACCATTTTTACCACCAACAATTTTTTTTTCATCTTTATTATAATTAGTTGATGTTCTTAAGTGTCCAAATACAAGCTCAGGAATCCAAACACCTTCCTTTTGAGCTACATCAATTCCATTGCCATCATTAACCATTATAATTGTTCCGTCTGGTTCAATTGTAATATCAATATGTGACACTGGTAAAGCGTTTTCTGTTTTACTGTCAACTTTCGTTTTCATTCTTACTACATGATCACGACAATTAACAATGCCTTCATCAAATAATTTAAATAATCCAGGCACATAATTAATGTTTTTTTCAATAATTTTATAGGGCGAAGCAGACTGATTATCACCATCTTCGCTCATAATCCACATATCAGCATCAATACTTTCAACAGAACCAATATAAGTGTCTGGATTATCCAGAATGTGTTGCTTATCGGTCTTCTGTTGAACATCAAAGAATAAATCAGCGTTATTCGCGTTAGCACTCATCGTTACAATAGTATATACCATTAATTTTAACTTATTTTAATTTATCAATTTTTTTATAAATTAAAATAAATAAAAAATTAAATTAATTTAAAATAGTATAAATGTTTTCGCAACAAAGTTTTACTCCAGGATCAAGTAATGCTACATCAAGAATGATAACTTATGTAGCACAATATAATGCGGTTAATCCAAATAGTCCAATAACATCTTGTTTGTGTATTCCAAATAAATATGACAAAAACACACCCGGTTCAGATTCATCATCTATAAATGTTTCATATTCAAGGAGAATTTCACAAATAATAAATAACTCAAAAGGAGGGACTTCTCAATATGGTAATTTTTATTTAGGGCAACCACTAAACATAAATTATTTAGGAAGAATAGAAGGTATGCCCGGTGGAAGTGGTTCACCACCCTTAAATAGATTTTAAATGCGTTTACTGAATTTTTTAAATTATTAAATTATTAAATTATTAAATTATTAAATTATTAAATTATTAAATTATTAAATTATTAAATTATTAAATTATTGAATTATTGAATTATAAAATTATTAAACGTAAATATTTTTTTCTAATGATATTTTATAATGCAAACTATAGGAAGTAAAGCACAAGTCTGGCACGGAACTGCCAAACATACATCAGGTGGTCTCACCAAAAATAATTTAATGAAAAATAAACACGGACGTATTGTATCTAGAAGAAAGCACGCATCCGGTAAAAAAAGTATTAAACATCTTAGAAAGCTCGGATATATCGCTAAAAAGGGTAAATTTACTTTATTCCATAAAGGTCACAAAAGAGGAAGACATAGCAAGAAAATGAGAGGTGGTATGGCTTACGGTGGTCCATTATCTCCTCAAGACTACAGTGGTTCTGGTGTAGGCACATCTGGCGTTGCTCTTCAATTTGTTGCTGGAAATTCCGCTTAAATATAAATTTGTATTATAGATAGAATATTATATAATACAAAAAATAGGCAAATTTATGAATTTATCCACTCTATTTTAATGAACTTTTCATAAAGGATAAAATCACTGAATTTACAATATAAATATTTTTCAAAATAACGTTTACTGACAAAAAATTTTAATGAATTATCATTACAATACTTATGGTAATAATTATATAGGTCATCAAAACTAACCAATGACAATTTATTATTTTCCTTAATTTGTTCTTTAATGAAGTCAATTGACTGGCTAATATCACCTAATTTATCCCAAAGTGTACATACCACATTAAGAACATATTTATCTTCTACAATTTCACATGAAAAGAAATGCTTTAAAATTTTAATAATATTTTCTTCTGATATTACGTTTTTGCTTTTAGACCATTGTTTAAATAATGAACTTATTTCGTCAATTTCTAGCTCATTTTCAAAATCCAAACAATTGGTCGTAGTTATAGTTGTATTCCAAAATTGTATAAAATCCTTATATACAGGTAAATGTTTACTTGTTATTCCAGTAAATGAGTCCGTTGATTCGTCATAATTGATGTAATTTTTCATTAAATTTTTAAGATTGCTTATAAAAATAACACTTGGTAGATCATTTTTAGAGAGAAATTGTTTCCATATAAAATGTAAATTTTTCCATTCAATTCTAAAATCATCTGTCGTTTTTTCAATAAAAGTATTTATAAACTTTTCTATTAAACCATCTTGACTAGTATTTTTTAATGTATAAACATAATTACTTAATTCTTCATCCAATTTAGTGTTTAAAAAATTATCTGAATTTTGATGTCTATTTGAATAGTGAACAGCAACACATAGTAAATTTAAACCTATTTTTTTAAGTAGTTCTCTCCAATACTCATTTGAAAAGTTATCATTTATTTTAATTAATCTATAATTGTTAAATAAATGGCTTTCGTGATGTTTAGTTACAAATTTATAGGCAATATTATTGCAACCAACCGAAGATACACCAGTGTTTTCTAATTCTCCTAATAATTGTCTGGCAGCATTACTACATATAAATATTAAATCAGTATTTTTTTTTAATATATTGTCGCCTATTATGGTAAGAAAATATTTTGCGGAGTTTTTGGAAGGAAAAAATGTTGGATAAATTGAATTTAGTACATTTTGAATAGTATCAGTTTCAGGAATACTTGTAAATAAATTTCTCTCCTTAATTTGTCTGATAATGTTAGCCTTTGTCTTATGTTTCCATTGTAAAAGAATTCTATCCTTAGATATTGTCGAGAGAAGTTTATGGATTATTTCATCTTCTTTAACTATGTAGTAATCCTTTCCATTATATTCGTAATAAAAACTGTTTCCAGGTAAGTAGTAATAATTATTTTTACTTAAAAAAACTTGTATAAATATTTGTTGCTCTTCGGAAAGATATGTATTTAAATTTAATCTTTTTTCATAATTTTTAGATTCATTTTCCAGTGTATTTGGTAAGTATACATGAACGTGATTATAAATTCTTTGTAGCATATATTCGTTATCCTTATATTTTTCATAAAGTTTTTCAACAGTTGTTAAGCAATTATTGCGTTTAGGTTCGGACATTATTATTAGTTTTTAAATTGTTTTTAATATACTTTTAATAACAATTATTTAATATCTTATTTTTATTATTATTTTTCTTATTATTTTTCTTATTATTTTTCTTATTATTTTTCTTTTGTTTAATCTAATTATATCCATTAAATATATGAAAATTAACTTAAGGTATTTACCAAAGAATTTAACGATGAAGGATAAGAAAAAACAGGGTAAGTCTCTTTTAAAATCAAGGCATCTTTATAAAAAAGGTATTTATTATACGAGACCAAAGGTTTCATCTTTTAAATCTAAAAAATCAAAACATATAATTAAAGCTGAGAAACTATATCACGTTAATAAAATTGGTCCTACAAATGAATTATCTAAAGCTACTGGATGTAAAAAGTCAGCCTTAGCTAAAATCATAAATAAAGGTGCTGGGGCATATTATTCATCTGGTTCTAGACCAAACCAAACCGCACAATCTTGGGGTGTAGCGCGTTTAGCGAGCGCAATTACATCAGGTAAAGCGGCTGCGGTTGATTATTCTATTTTAGAAAAAGGTTGTAAACCGGGATCAAAAGCGTTATCTTTAGCAAAAAAAGCTAAAATAAAACACGGACACGGGACAAGAAAAGTTCCAAAAGTAAAAATTAATTAATAATTAATTGCGTTTAAATATTTAAACTCATAAGTATTTAAAGATTTGAGTTATAAATTTACTATAAAATATGTCCACATTTTTAAACAAAAATAACGCAAATATGTCTTCTGAAGGAAATGTATTGACCATTAAGACTGTACAAATAGCACCATTTAGAACTTTGATGACAGCATTAAAAGATATTTTATTGGAAACGAATATTACTTTTGAACCTGATGGTATGAGAATTATTAATATGGATAAGTCCCATACTATTTTAGTTCATCTTTTTTTGGCTGCTCAAAATTTTGAGTTTTATGAGTGTAAGAAGGATAAGATTATTATTGGTGTTAATATGTTTCACTTATTTAAGTTAATTAATACGATTGAAAACGACGAAACTCTCACTATTTATATTGAAAATTCCGATTATTTAGACGGAATTGTGTCTTATTTGTCATTAAAATATGAAAATGGGGAAATTAAACAATGTAAGACGCAAAAATTACGATTGATTGAGCCTGAGCCTGAAGAATTACAATATCCTGATGTGACTTTTTCTTCCATTATTAACTTACCTTCAACTGACTTCCAAAAAATTATACGCGATTTGTCGTGTATTTCAGAGAAATTAGAAATTAAATCAGTTGGTAATGAATTGATTTTTAAGTGTTCGGGTCAATTTGCTTCAGCTGAAATTCATCGTGCTGAATCGGATGGTTCTATGTCTTTTACGTTAAAGCAAGATTCATCTAAAATTATTCAAGGAGAATTTTCACTAAAGAACTTGGGTTATTTTATTAAATGTACTAACCTATGTCAACAAATTGAAGTCTACTTGGAAAATGATTTGCCGCTTGTTGTTAAGTATAATGTTGCCAGTCTTGGTGAGATAAAAATGTGTTTGGCTGCATTACCCTCTTCTTAAAAATTGAAATCATATATCGTAAGAAAATATTTTTATAATTTAAATAAAAATTGTATAAATTATTAGTTTAATATATTAATTTATTAAACTAATAATATTATTAAAATTATATTTTGATAATATATATTAAATGTCAAGATATTATTCAAATTATCCACAATATTTAGGTGCTCAAAGATGTTGCGATTTAAGGGGACAGGGACCACAAGGAATACAGGGACCTACTGGACCTAGTGCGGTTGGTCAAATGGGCCCAACTGGGGCGACTGGGCCAAGTGTTACGGGTCCTACCGGAAAAGGATGTATGGGTCCTACTGGAGCAACGGGACCAAATGTGCTTCCACTGTCAGACAACACATTAGGAACAAATAATACAGTTGTTTATGATCCAGTAGGTAATGCTTTATATTATAATTCATCAAAAACATTCGTCATTGATCACCCAGTTCACGAGAATAAATATTTGGTTCACGCTTGTTTAGAAGGTCCTGAAGCAGGAGTATATTATAGAGGAGTAGGTGAAATAACAGATAACGAATCGGTTACAGTTATATTGCCTGATTATGTTTGTAAATTTGCTACTGATTTCACAATCCAAATAACGCCTATATATAATGGTAAAATAATTACTTTAAACGCAAGCGAAGTGATAAACAATCAATTTACAGTTTATGGAGAACAATGTAAATTCTATTGGAATGTTTATGGAAAGCGTTTTGAAATAGATATTGAACCAAATAAGGATGATGTTGAAGTAAGAGGACAAGGTCCTTATTTATATTTTTAAATCTTCAAGGGTTTAAAGATAAAATAATAATAAATTAAAACAAATATATGGCAACTATTGTTTCATCATTTATATCAGACGTAAATTCAAGAGAAGATAGGGATTTATTTAAATATTTTGAATGTGGAAAACATTTAATTAGAAGTAAAATAAATAAAATAATATTTCTTGATGAAAAAATGTTTGAATTAGTAAAAAAAGAAGGTTACGATAATAATAATACAGTTATTATTATTACGAAAAAAACAGATATATATTTATACAATTATCAAAACACATTAATTAATACAGTTAATACGGATAATCCCAATAAAGATACACTTGAATATTTTATGACTATATGTAATAAAACGGAATGGATGAGGGAAGCTATAAATAGAAATCCATTTAATACAGAAAATTTTATTTGGGTCGATTTTGGAATTAAACACGTTTTTAACCACAGTTCAGACGAAGAGTTTATGACCAAACTTGAAAATTTACAAAATAAATCTTACGACAAAATAAGGATTGGGAGAATTTGGGATTTAAATATAAGTTATAATGTAAATTTATTTAAGCAAATATGTTGGTGGTTTGCTGGTGGTGTGTTTGGTGGAAATAAAAATAGTTTACTGTTATTTTCTGATAAAATGAAAGAAACTTGTTTGTCAATAATTGAGACACATAAGACATTGTTTTGGGAAGTAAACATTTGGTATATAGTTTATATTAATAATAAAGATATGTTTAGTCCATACATCTGTGATCATAATTCATCATTATTTGATAATTATTAATTATATTTTACGATTGAATCTATATATTTTTTATCGTAAACACCTATTCTTGTAGTTCTATCCCAACTGCTATAGTTCATTAAAACGTTATCATCTTCTACAATTATACTTAAACAGTATTCAATTGGTTCTCCTTCAAATTTAAACGGTGCTGAATATCTGAGTAAATTCATATTTGAATCAAAAACAGAAATAATATGATAATAATGTCTAGGATTTTCATATGAAACAATATGTCCAACAAACCAAATTTCAGTTTCAGTAATATTGATGGTTATGTTACCGTTATTATTTTCATCTAATTTTTTAACGTAATTAAAACCGCAAGTAGACCCCCTAACACGCGAAAATATTTTAGGCATTTGATTGCTTGTGTGAATTTTTAATTCATTATTTTCTAATTTGCCTATTCGCATAGGATACCAATCATATATGATATTCACATCATCATTATAATCAACAAACACCCAATTTTTTTCACAGCTGGTTTCTGTAAAATTTTGTGTTAATTCATTTATTTCCATTTTAGTGTTATTTATATCATAATTTCCTGATACTAACCCCAACTTATTATTTAAATGATAACCAGTTCCAATATACTTAATTTTTTCTTCATAATTATCGTAAAATATTTTTACATCCTCAGTTCCGATATAAAGTCTATTGTCAAACAATAAATCCATCCAGACTTCTCTTTTAACGTTAAATTGATTATCAAACTCAACATATTTATTAATTGTTATAATATGTTTATCACAATTTATGTAACTACCATTATCTTGAATATAATAATTCACATATCTTATATTTAACTTATAACCTTGTTGACATTTAATTAAACAACTAGATGATGACAAAAAAGGGATAATTTCACCATTTAAATTAGCGTTATATTTATTGTCTAATATTAATTTTGTTTTTTGAGTCAAAATGTCCTTATAAAATTTCATATTTGATAACAAACAATTTAAATCATTTTGGTCATTAGAATTATTAAAAATAGTGACAATTTCATCATTAATATTTTTAACACCTAAATAAGACGAAAATATTGTGTATTCAAAATCAAATTTATATGTGTAAATGTCATTATGTAAAAATAAATAATGATCACGTTTTTCATTTTTATTCAATATTTCTTTTGCCATATTGTAAAATTGTTTACATAATTTATGTCTTGAATTAATTCTATAGTAATAAACTATTTCATAAATAGCTTCAAGTCTATCAGGTAAATAATCATATCCTTGTAGCCAATAAAAAATAGCATCAGCCATTTTTCCCATATTTTTATAACATAATCCAATTCTATAGTAGCTATACCATACTTCTTGATCCCAACCACCTAAACTAATACGCTTTAAATATGTATTTATAGCTTCTTCAAATTTACCTGAGTCGTGATAACTGTTCGCCAAATAAAAATAATATCTAACATTATTTGGTTCATCTTTAATTCCGTCGAGCAGTAAGTTTATGTCTCTTTCAAATTTATTAGATTTACTTCCTCCATCACCTATATCATTGATAAATATTGAATTTTTGTCAAATGATAAAACTGTGTTATTTTGTGGAGAGTCAATATACTCGTGTGTTACACCAACATATTTATATAAGCCATTGTTTTTTACAATTCGCATATTTTGATAAAAAAAAGAGTCATTTCCTTGAAGAATATTAAAACTGTCTGCTTTTAAAAGGTCTATCTTGTTAAATTTATTTATTTTAATTGTCATATCAGCGTCTAATAGTAAAACAAAGTCTGACATACCGAGACACGATTTAAGAGCAAAGTTTCTATTGTGACAAAAATTTTTAAAAGGTTCAAAAACTATTTTGCCATAAATACCCTTTTCCTTAAAATATTCTTCAATAATTTTAACTGTATTATCAGTTGAACCAGTATCACATATACAGTATGTATCAATAATTGAAATAACAGAATCAAATAATCTTCTTATAATGTTGCTTTCATTTTTAACGATCATGTTTAAACATAACGAAGGCGTTTTATTATTATCCATCTAATAGATATTAGAATTAATTAATATTTAAATTAAAATATATTATATAAATATAAATTAAAATGGCTTTTACCAGATTTAAATATGATGATTGTAGAACTAAAAAAGCATTACAACAAGCAACTGATCCTGGCAGATGGATACTAAATGTTCCTGGCAATGGTTCTTCACCATATTATATGGAAGATCCTCAAATAATTCCACAAAAATGGGGAGCGAATTTGAGAACAAATACAATTAATTTAGAAAGCGACCTAAGAGGAGTAAATAGAAAATTAGGTAGAGATTGTTTAGGAAAAGACGAATATCAAAATTATAATGTATCTAGTCAATCAATTCACTATCCAAGTAATTCTACTTTAACAACAGAACAATCTAGAGCAACTAATCCTGCTTGGTGGTATAGAGATTTAGAACAAAATAACTTTGAATACCCACCTTTGAACCCCCAAGCGAATGTTTGTTTGCCTTTTCAAAATAATTTAAGTACAAGAATTTTAGAAAAGGATTATTTCACACCGAAGAGAGATTGTGTAATAAATGAAACTAAAAATATGTTGCCGATTAGTTTTAACCTAATTAGAGGCAGTTATGTTGGTGGTCCGACAACCTGTCAACAAACCAATTCTTGTCAAAATATTTAAATATAATTTACAATAAAAATTTGACATAGTTTTTGATATAGATTTTAGATTATTATATATGAATTAAAATATAATACTCTATATATATAAATATGGAAATAGCACTACCATTAATAGCATTAGGTGGAATGTATATTATATCAAACCAAAAAAATGAAGACTGTGCCAAAAAAGAAATAAGAAAAATAAATAAGGAAAATTTTGTAAATATGGGTGGAGTAACAAATTTAGCTACTAGACAAAGTGAAATACATGGAAATTATTTACCAAACACAGATATTCCTCCACAAAATTTTCCTGTCTCCAATATTAACCAATTAGTAGATAATGTTCAACAATATCCAAATCCAAACGCAGCAACAGATAAGTATTTTAATCAAAATTTATATCAACAAAAGGAAAGGCAAGGTGTAAATGTTGGTCAAAATCCACAGCAAATATTTTCACTAACGGGTAATTATTTGAACTCAGAACAATTTAAACATAATAATATGACACCTTTTAATGGCGGTAAAGTAAAAGGTCGCACTTATGATATGAATATTACGGAATCTGTTTTAGATAATATGGCTGGAACTGGTTCCCAAATAATAAAAAAAATTGAACAAGCCCCTTTATTCAAACCTGAAGAAAATATGCAGTGGGCTTATGGAATGCCAAATCAAAGTGATTTTTACCAATCACGTGTAAATCCAGGAATGAAAAATAATAACGTTAAACCATTTGACACTGTTATGGTTGGTCCTGGTTTAAATAAAGGTTACGGTATAAATGGCTCAAATGGCTATAATTCCGGTATGGAAGCGAGAGATAAATGGTTGCCAAAAACTGTTGATGAATTAAGAGTTGATACGAATCCTAAATTGGAATACCAATTATTAGGACACGAAGGACCGGCTGATTCATTTATTAAAACCGCTGCTACTACTCAAATGTTAGGTCGTGTAGAAAAACAAAGACCAGATACATTTTTCATTAATTCTCAAGACAGATGGCTAACGACAACTGGTTCTGAAAAAGGCGAGACCTTAAGACCTATACAAGAAATGGGTGTAATAAGACGTAACGATATACCAATTGAATATATGGGACCCGCCGGTTCAATTGAAGTAAAAGCAGCTACTGCTCCACAGAACTATGAACCGTCTAAACGTCACGAAGTTTTAGGCGGAGGAATAAATCCTTCTCGAGCTGTTGGAAAAGGCGATCATACCGATAAGGATACATTTTTAAGAAGCCATACCAATTATGAAAATAACCGTTCAACCGTAAAACAACCAGATACAATGAGAAGTGGATTTAGTGGAGCCGTAGGTGCTGTTATAGCTCCAATTATGGATATATTTAGACCAACAAGAAAAGACGAAACTATAAATAACGTAAGGGTTTATGGTGATGCCGGAACATCAGGAATGTCTAGAGGTCCAGTTTATAATCCACAAGATACAGCTCCAACAACAATTAAGGAAACTACATTACATGCCTTAAACTTTAATATTAATGGACAAAAAGAAGGTTTA
>Ga0194130_10006205_pt1 | contig 13968 bp, 10 predicted proteins | sample TA2KigsurfametaG_FD_160084 | JGI IMG/M metagenome (GOLD analysis project Ga0194130, IMG submission 160084) | Freshwater microbial communities from Lake Tanganyika, Tanzania - TA2015050 Kigoma 12 surface | ecosystem: Environmental > Aquatic > Freshwater > Lake | place: Tanzania: Lake Tanganyika... | reverse complement strand
CCGAGCCACTGCATCAGGACACTCGGCGAAGAGCGTGGCCATCTCCGCGGCCGACTTGAGATGCCGCTCGGCATTCGGGAATCGTCGCTCACCCAGTTCCGCGACCGTGCAGCCGTGCTGGATCGCCGTCAGCACTTCTTGAAGTGGCTGCCGCTCGCGCACGTGACAATACACGTCGTTTGCCGCAATGAGCGGCAAACCGGCGTCCCGCGCGAGCCGCATCGCGCCCTGCAACCGCTGTCGGTCCTCAGGCCCGCGATGCAGTTCTGTGATCGCGTACGTTCGGTCGCCGAAGGCCGCTGAAAGAGTTGAGAGCTGAGAGTTGAGGGTTGAGGGTGAACCACAGTGGACTTTCAAACTCTCGACCCTCATCCCGCGACTCAACACGACTCCCGCCAGCAGTCCTGCGGCGTGCTCGGCAATGTCGGCGAACATCAGCCGACACTCCCCCTTCGGAGCATTCCGTCGGCCGCGAGTGATCAGCTGGCAGAGGTTCGCGTAGCCAGCGCGATGCATCGACCACAACACGATCGGCGGCGCATCCAGCGGCGCGATCTCTGCGCCGATCAGCAGCTTGAGTTTCGATTCCTTCGCGGCGACGTGAGCTCGCACGACCCCTGCAAGACTGTTGCGATCCGTGATCGCCAGCGCGGACAGTCCCAGAGCGGCGGCTCGCGCGACCAGTTCGTCCGGGTGCGACGCCCCTTCGAGAAACGAGAAATTGGAACGGCAATGCAGTTCGGCGTAGGCAAGGGGCGAGTCAGCATCACCGCACTTTGCCAGCGGCTCACGGTCGCCCGAGATATTGTGGCTCGGTCGATTCCGGTGTTGCTGCGAATCGCCCAGGACAAAAGGGCTTGGGCTACACGTTGGTTGGCGTTTGCTGGGAGGTTGTTCGGGCATGATCAGTCGAAAGCTCCGTGCAGGAACCAGGCGGCTTGATCGAAGCAGCGGAACAGCCAGAAGTGCTGGCCGGTTTGCGTCTCGACGCGGAAGTAGTCGCGACAGATAGATTGTTCGCGCCACCAGCCGGTTTCGATGCGCTCGGGGCCCCAACTGCGGATGACACGGTGTTCGCGATGGTCCCAGCGAAAGTTCATCGGTGCCCCTTCCGGCCCGGCGTCCGTCGCCTCAATCCGCTGCGGCGGCGCGAACAGCCGCAGCGGACGGATGGGACGAAGTTCTTTGGAGTGCGGTGTGTCAGCACCGCTTTGGATTGTTGGTCGCCTTGGGATCTGGACGGAAGCAATTGAAATCGGTGCTGACACACGGCACTCCCGAGCAACCGAATCGTGCGTGACCGACAACTCGGGTTGAGGGTCCGGCAGCGGCATTGCGCGGACGACGGCGCTCGCACCCAGTCGATTACTCAGGCGATCCAGCAGCGAGCTGACTTCGCGATGTGTGTCGGTGTTGGTCTCGAAGCCGAACAGGTCGCGCTGACGTGTCGCGAGCGAGGCGAGGCTGGTCGCTTCCAATCGGACGAACGAAATCCCTTCGGGCAGATCGGTTCGATCAATTTGCAGGCCGAGCAATTCCAGCAAGTGCTTCGCGACATCGCAGGGGCTGACGAGATTCAGAACGAACTCGATGGGTCGCGCGGCGGTCCCTTTGATCTGGCAGAACAGTTGCCGTGCTCCTTCGCGCCGCGGCTTGAGCCGGCCGAGCAACTCGTCGAGCAACTGGCCGACGACGAACTTCAGCGACTCGCGATCGGTGAGCGGCTCGTCCGTGACCCACGTCGTCGCGACTGGTTCAAGCGGCCGTTCTGGAACGAGCAACTCGGGGGCGTCGCCGAAAGCTTGATCGAGCCGCTTGAGCAACTCGGCTCCGAATCGCGACGGCAACGTCTCACGCGGCAAGGCTCGCAACTGGCCGATGCGACGCAGTCCCAATTCGTGCAACGTCTCGATGATTTTTGGTGGTAATCGCAAAGCTGTGACTGGCAGCGGCGCGAGCGTTTCGTAGCTCAGGCCCTTGTGGCCTGACCGATTCAAATCCCCTTGGCAATTGACCGACCTACAAGGGGTCGGGCTACGGTGATGCGCCATGGCCCATGCGGCTCCGATGGTCGGTGCGAGCGCGGCGCGCACTTGAAAGTCGCGCTGCTGGAAATCGTTGGTGATCGTGTTGACCAAGTTGTGCTCACTGCCGAACAAGTGCTCGCAGCCGGTCACGTCGAGCAGCACGCACTCCGGCGACTCCGCTTCTTCGATGCCGAACAGTGGCGAGAACGCATTGCACGATCGAGCCAGCTCGCGCAGTGCGGCGACATCGGCGGCGGGATCATGCCGTTCGATGTGCGCGGCGATGCCGGGCTGTCCGGCGAGCAACGCTTCCGCTTCGGCCAGCGGCATGCCGATCGTAAGGCCGACCGTTGCGTCGGTGGCGGTGACGCGCGGGCCGCGGTTTCCGGTGTTCGAGAACAACACGACCGGCCGGTCTCGCAATTCCGGCCGCTCATGCCGCAGGCGTTGCAGAGGCCAGTTCGGCAGCCACACACAAACCATCCGAGCCATTGCTGAGTTCCACGACGATCGACCTTTGAGCGAACTGCCTCCGAGCACGCAACAATTCCACGCGCCACCGCCGCGACACGGCCGCATCCGACGTGTTCGGCAACGGCTGGACGAGAAACCGGTACTCCGCGAATGACGGCTGACGGCGAGCCATCGCCGGTCGTAGCAGGATGCCGAGTCCGCCGCCGGTCTCCGCCGCCAACTGCAGTCTCCGACAGGCCTGTGACGAGAGTTTGTCAACATCGCACACGACCGCTCCGATGCCGCGCGTCCGCAACGTCTGCTCCAGCGACCACAATGCATCGAGCGGTTGCTCCGGGCGAATGAACACGGTCTTGTTCAAGTCCACCGCGAAGGACATCGCGGCCGGAGCGTGCCACTCGCGCTGGCTGTCGATCATCACCAGTAGATTGTCGCGCCAGGCCGCTCGACTGGCCCACAGCGCGAGACTGGTCGAACCCGCGCCGCGTCCCTCCGCCAGCCACTCGACCAGACATCCGCGCGGCCAACCGGCGTCGCCGAGCAACCGTTCCAAGCCCGGCAAGCCGTTGAGCGCGAGATCGGTTTGCGGCGCGGCGCGCTGGCTGGTCCGCTCGATCGTGCGGATTCGCTGAGATAACTCGGCGATGATTTGGCGAGTCGCCATCGTTCACAGTCTCCGGATCAATCCCACGAGCACGCCGCGAATCGTCACGTCCGCCGACACGCGAATCGGTTTCATCCGCTTGTTCTCCGGCTTGAGCAGCACATGATCCTTGCGCTGAAAGAACCGCTTGAGAGTCGCCTCGCCATCGACCTCGGCCGCGACGATCTCGCCGTCCGCGCAAGTTTCCTGCAGACGGATCACGGCGATGTCGCCATCCAGAATATGCGCGTCGATCATCGAGTTTCCCCTTACCCGCAGGCCACGATGCGTGTCCGGGTCGTACTCCTCGCCTAGATCAAAGAGTTCCTGATCCTCGATCGCTTCGGCCAACGCCCCGGCCGCAATGCGTCCCATCAGCAGCAGTCCGCGCTGCGGTGCAGCCCGAGCCGTCAGTCGGATGTTCCGGGCCTGCAGTGCCTCACGCCGGATCAACCCTTGCTGCTCCAGCCGGTCGAGAATTCGCTGTACGCTGAGCGTCGCCTTGTGCCCGACATGCGCCGCGATCTCACGCAGCGTCGGTGACGGTCGCCCCTGCAAATGCTGCTGTTGCAGAAACCGCAGGACTTCATCTTCGCTCAGGGGGTTGGTGGTTTGCATCCGACACGCTCCTGTCTGTGTGTCGGCCAAGCCTAGCAGATCTGTTGAGGATTTTGAATTCAAATGAATACAAAATGAGCCGAGCGGGAAAAGTGCCGTCTTGCCCCCCCATGTACCTTTCAGAGCTCGACGAAACGGCCGGCCCAGGCAAATTTTGCCGGAGCTCCCACGTCCCACCGCTCGGCGACTGTGAAGCCGTAACGGTTGTGCCGGTTCGTTGGCTGCGCATTGTTAATTTCCGTCATTGGCGACCGAGGATATTTTTCCGGACTCATCCGCGTTCGCGATAAGTCAGGCATCTTGAACGCCGATTGCGACCACTTGGCGATTCACAACAACTTTGATTCAAACTGCGAAGGGCTTCGCCGCAAGCAGTATTTGGAGCGAAAGGACTCGCGGCATGATCAACCTGCGCAAGTATCTGGGGTGGATGTGTTCAGTAGGCTTGTGGTGCGGCACGTCGGTCTACGGAGCGGAGCCAACGGCTCCTGCCAATACTGCGGGACAAGAACCAGCACGATTGCGAGGTGCGTCGGAAGCTCCGGTTTTGGGAATTAGCCCGGTCGAGCCAGCCGACTATTGGCAGCGATTGGAGCGTGCCGAAGCACAGATCGCCGAGTTGCAGACCCAGAATCAAGCGCTGCGTGAATCGTCGTCTCCGATTCAACAAACCAGTTTCAATCCGTTGCACATGGCTCCGCTGTTCTTCGCTCACGATCCGGAAATCGGCATCATCCGCGAGCAGACCAGTTCGACATCATCCTTGATGGAAGCACCTAAAAACCCATCGAAGCCGGAGGCTCCTAAGCCCAAGAAGTGGTACGACAAGCTGAGCATTCGCGGCTACGCCCAGTTCCGCCTGAACGAAGAGACGCACCGCGAGCCAGGCTCGGCGACGTTGCAGTACGTCGGCGACCGTTCTCTCGCCGACAACCAGAGCTTCTTGATCCGCCGGGCGCGCGTGATCATTTCGGGTGACGTTCACGAGCGGTTGTACGTCTACTTGCAGCCCGACTTCGCGTCGTCCCCCGGCTCGTCGGCCGATCCCAACAACCAGTTCGCTCAGATGCGCGACTGGTACGGGGACTTCTACTTCGACGATGAAAAAGAACTCCGCATGAGAATCGGCCAGTCGAAGGTTCCCTACGGCTGGGAAAACATGCAGTCCAGTTCGAACCGCTTGCCATTGGACCGAGCGGATGCACTCAACAGTGCCGTCCGCAACGAACGCGACTTGGGCGTGTACCTGTTTTACACGCCGACCTGGGCTCAGGATTTCTTTAAGGATGTACTGGAAAAAGGACTGAAAGGCTCCGGCAACTATGGCTTGCTGAGTGCTGGTGTCTACAACGGACAAGGAGGCTCGTTCAACGAGATCAACGACACGCTGCACACGTTCGCTCGACTGGCGTTGCCGATCACGTTCTGCAACGGCCAGCACATGGAGCTTGGCATCCAAGGCTATACCGGCCAGTACGCCGTGATCGGCTCGGTAATCGACCCTGACGGAGCGGGTGCGATAGCACCGTTGACTCCCGACGGAACGGTGTCGTCATCTGGCGCTGGTTCCGGTGCGAATGCACTTGCTGATCGTCGAGGTCATACCGATAAGCGACTGGCTGGCACGTTTGTCTGGTATCCCCAACCGTTTGGTTTTCAAACCGAATGGACCGTCGGTGAAGGGCCGGGGCTGTCTCTGGACGGCGCCGCGACGCGAGTCGAACGCCAATCGCTGTACGGCGGGTACGCGATGGCCATCTACAAGTACGACAGTGAGAACTGGGGTACGTTTCTCCCTTTTGCCAGGTACTCGTACTACAAGGGTGGCTACAAGACGGAGAGGAACGCTCCGGTCGTGAACATCGACGAATGGGAAATTGGCACAGAGTGGCAGATCAATCCATCGGCCGAGCTGACGATGTCCTACCTCATCACCGATCGGACCAACACGACAGCGAACAGCCAGGCGGGATCGACCTCGTATAGCCAGTACGATGGTGAGGCGCTGCGGCTGCAGTTCCAAATCAACTACTGATCGAGCTGAGTCGGAAAACAAAACGGCGAGCGGATCGGACATTCAAACCGCTCGCCGTTTCTTTGTTCTCGGAGTGAATTACTCGCCGCCACCAGCGGCGGCGGTCGTCGCTGACTCGCCGGAATTTCTCTTCGCGACCGCTTCGACCTCGCGGAAGGCTCGCTGAGCGTTTCCGCCGAGCACCTTCTGAACTTGCTCGCGTGAGTAGCCGCGATTGAGCATCTCTTGAGTGAGATGCGGGAAGCAGGACACGTCTTCCAGATTCTGCGGCAGGCTCACGACACCATCGAAGTTCGAGCCAAGGCCCACGTGGTCAAAGCCCGCCACTTTTCCGATGTAGTCGATGTGATCGACGACATCCTTTACGCCGGTTGTTGGCAGCGGATGTTCCTTCAGCCACGCCACAATTGCGATTTGAAATTGTTCGTCCGTCTTGAATGATTTCCTAAGATCGGCAGCGGCTTTCGTTCGTTTCTCGTAGGCCTTGACGGTCTCGGTTGTGAGGAAACCCGAATAGAAGTTGACCATCACGACTCCGCCATTCTTTGCGACCGCCTTCAAAACGTCGTCGGAAACATTGCGCGGGTGCGGAGCCAGCTGATGTGCTCCGGTATGCGAAAAGATCACAGGAGCGGTGCTGAGCGATAGAGTGTCCAGCGCGGTTTCTTCCGAGGCATGTGACAGGTCGATGACCATACCCAGCCGATTCATCTCGGTCACGACCTGCTCGCCGAATTTCGCAAGCCCCTTGTGCTTGGGTTTGTCGAGCGCGGCGTCGGCCCATTCGGTGGTGTCGTCGTGAGTCAGCGCCAGGCAGCGTGCTCCGGCTTTGAAGTATGTCTGCAGCACCACCAGCGAATTCTCGATCGCGTTGCCCCCTTCGACGGCAATCAGCGCGGCGACCTTGTCGGCCTTGTGGATGCGGTCAAGATCCGCCGTCGAACCGGCCCACTCCATCGCGTCCGAATGACGTTTCACGAGCCGAACGACCTGATCGATTTGCTCCAGCGTTTCGCGTACGGCCGTTCCCTTTTTCACGCTGTCGGCGGAAACGAATGTCGCAAAGAACTCGGCCCCGACGCCCCCGCGACGCAAACGCGGGATATCGGTGTGCAACTTCGACTGCGGTGCATTCAGATCAACCGAGTCCGCCGTCAAGTCCGGTCGCTTACGAAGCTGCATTGCCAGGTTGTTGTGTCCATCGAACACGAACGACTGACGGTGCAGCGTCAATGCCTCGTCCGTCATCCGAGTTGGCTCAGCGGCAATACCGATGACGCTGCTCAAAACAATCCCGCTCAGCAGTGCGAGCGGAGAAGAATGTCGCACCAATTCGCCGAGACACCGAACCATCACAACTCCCCTGTTTTGTCGAGGAAGGCCGACCTTCCCGTCGTTACACGCAACGCCTCTGAACGAAGTCCAGTCTTCACTGGCTGAGATTTTGAGGGCAATTGTTAGTTTTCCGTGAAGGGCCTGTGAGGTCTTCGCGTAGGCCGTGAACGACTGTGACAGCGGCTGTTGCGGACGCGGAAGGCAGCCGGATCGGCTGTTAAACCTTGCCGGTTATGACGATCGGGAGGGGACAGAAATCTTAAAATCGCTTCATTCGGCTGAGTTCCGTTCGTCAGAACAACCGGCACATCCGATTCTTTGGGAAGATTCGACGTCCTATTTCGAGTCGAGGAATCTGAGAATGAGCAACCTGAAGCGAATCCTGGCCGGTGTGTGCTGGGCGATTTTGTTGAGCAATCCGTTGCTGAGCTCGGAGCCGACAATTTCACTCACTCCCCCAAGCCATGCCGAAGTCAGGGGCTTCACAGAACGCATGGACCAATTGCAGCAACGGCTCGATCGGCTCGAAGCCGAAAATGGGCAACTCAAGCAGTCGCTGTTTGAATCGCAGACTCGCTTGAATCACGAAGTCACTCCGGCCAATGCCGAGATGTGGACCGCCGACACTGCTTGTCCCCCTGAGTGCCAATGTCCGAACTGTGCTCCAGCGCAAGACGGCAAGGGGGACTGGAAAACCGGCTGGAATCACGGAATCGAGTGGGTCTCGCCCGACAAGGCTTTCAAAATTCACATCGGTGGCCGGACGCAGTTCGATTCGGTTTGGTACCAAGCGGAGGCAGGGGCATTGAGTGGTGCCAGTGGTTCAGGGAGTCAGGACGGCGTCGGTTTTCGTCGAGCACGTCTGCGAGCTGACGGCACGATGTACGAGTCCATCGACTACGTCGTGGAATTTGACTTTGTGAACACTGTCAACGCGAACCAAGGTCTGGCCATTGATCCGGGTGCAGGTGTGTCCGCTCCGACGAACGAGAACTCCGTCATCAACGTGACCGCGCCGACCGATTTGTGGTTCCGATTCAAAGACATTCCGATCGTCGGCAACATCCAAGTCGGAAACATCAAAGAACCGATCGGTTTCGAGCATCTCACCAGTAGCCGCTATCTGAACTTCTTGGAACGATCCTTCAACCAGGACCTGTTTACCGGTGCCTTCAACAACGGCTTCACGCCGGGCATCTTGGCTCATAACACCTATGCTGAACAACGTGGCACTTGGGCCATTGGTTTGTTCAGAAACACGGCCAACATCTTTGCCTTTGACGTAGGTGATGGTGAAGGGGCCGTCACCGGTCGCGTGACGTACCTGCCGTTGCTCGACGAGGAATGTCATCAGTTGATTCACATCGGCCTCTCAGGCAGTTCGCGAGACCCGGATCAAAATCGCGTGCGTTACCGAACACGCGACATGCGACAGGGGGGCAACGGTTCGCTGGCGACGGTTTTCGCCGACACGGGATTCTTCGCCGCGAGCCAGGCGTACTTCGCCGGTGCGGAATTGGTCGGAGTCAACGGGCCGTTGTCGTTCCAGGCCGAATGGATCGGCTCTTGGAACCCGAATGCAGTTTCGCAATCGGGGACGGCGTCTGCGGCAACTGGAACTCCGCTCGGCACTGTTTACGTCCAGAACTTTTACACCGAGGTTCACTACTTCCTGACCGGTGAGACACGCGAGTACGAGAAGAAGAGCGGTGCGTTTGGTCGAGTGATTCCGCTGCGGAATGCACGCTGGAAAGGTGGCTGTTTCGAGCCGGGAGCTTGGCAAGTCGCTTTCCGCTATGACCATGCCGACCTCAATGATCATGGTGTCTTTGGTGGAACGCTCAACAGTTACACGTTCGGAGTGAATTGGTTCCTCAACCCGAACATGAAGGTGCAGGCCAACTACGCCCTGACCGAACGCGATCGAGCCTCGAACCAGACGCTGCCGATCGGAACGCCGGCCGCCGACGGCCTAATCCACGGCTTTGGCCTGCGAGTGGCTCACGATTTCTAAACCGGATTCGCGATGTTGGTTTGCCACCAGTTTGGTCACCGCTGCGTCTGAATGGTCTGCACCGGTGATGTCGCTGAGTCAACAGATTCAGCGACTCACTTCTTCCGCTCGCGAAGGATATTGTCGACTTGCTGCATGAAATCGCGGACGTCTTGGAACTCGCGATAGACCGATGCGAACCTCACGAAAGCGACGTGATCCAACGCTCGCAAGCGGTTGAAGACTTTCTCGCCGATGTAGCGGGAGGGGACTTCGCGCTCAAAGTTATCGTTCACGTCGGATTCGACATCGCGGACCAGTTCGTCAATCTGCTCGGCGCTGATCGGTCGCTTGTAGCAGGCTTTTTCCAGACCGCGACGGAGTTTTTCGCGGTCATAGGGGACTCGCGAACCGTCTTTTTTAATGACTTTCATGGACGATTCTTCGACCCTTTCGTGGGTCGTGAATCGGCGGCGGCACTTGAGACACTCGCGGCGGCGGCGAATCACAAAGGAATCGCTCATCCGTGTGTCGATGACCTTGGTTTCATCGTGCCGACAAAAGACGCACATCATGGGAGTGACTCCATTCCCCAACCTACTGACCAGTCAAGGCGTTCTGGTTGCAATGCCCCGGCGCGCCTTCTAAACTCCCGCCCGCTTTCGGCTGGCCGATTTCGGTTTATACGTCCTGCCGGAGTGGCTGACAAATCAGCTCGAATTGAATTGCGGAAAGATCCAAGGAGTTGCGACGTGGCGATGCACAAGAGTTTGCGGCGAAAAAGCAGTATGGCTCGCCGCCGGAGTGTTCTCTCTCGTGAAGAGCGAATTCTTCAGATGAAAATGGACGAAAAGTGGATCGACGGTCGTAGCCCCTTCGGCCTGCCGAAAACTCGGGTCGCCGTTCAGACCGTCGGCCGGAAGAAGAAGAAGGAAAAGAAGGAAGAAGAAGGAGAAGGAGCTGCTGCTGCCGCTCCGGCCGCAGGAGCAAAGGGTGCTCCGGCTGCCAAGGCCGCGCCAGCCGCCAAGGCGGCTCCAGGAAAGAAGTAGTAGTTGGCTTCTTATCAAATCGGATGACGCCCGTGCCTTTTGGTGCGGGCGTTTGTTTTGTCGGACGGATTCTGGTCGCCCTGGGTCGATGCCTCATGCACGCTACGGCGGAACAACACGAATCCACTTCTCTGCGGCTTCGATTGAAGGATCGGCTGCGAGATTTCGCCGGCTCTTTCTTTCGAACGCGAGTCCGCCGCGAGTCGCGGAGATTTCACCTTGCGACGCAGGATTGCCAGCAGTCTCAACGGGAGGTGCTGAGGCGACTACTGGCTTTGAATGCTGAAAGCCGATTCAGCCACGAGCACGGGCTGATGGCGACGCTCACTCCCCAGGAATTTCGGTCGCGGCTGCCGATCAATGACTTTGAATACTTCCGGCCGTACATCGAACGGTTGAAGGTCGGTGACACTCAGGCATTGCTTGGTCCCGAGAACAAACTGTTGATGTTCACGCTCAGCAGTGGAACAACCGCAGAATCGAAATTCATTCCGGTCACCAAGCAGTTTCTCAACGACTATCGTCGCGGCTGGCAGATCTGGGCCGTGCATGCCTACGACCATCGCCCGGGCATGAATCACAAAAACATCCTGCAAGTCACCAGTGACTACAACCGCTTTCGGACTCCGGCTGGAACCCCCTGCGGCAACATCAGCGGATTGGCAGTCGCCATGCAGGGGCCGGTCGTGCGGCTGATGTACACCATTCCGTTTATCGTTTCGAAAATCGAAAACTCGCTGTCCCGATATTACATGATTCTGCGGCTCGCCCTGGCGGACGACAACATCGGGATCATCACCACGGCGAATCCCAGCACAGTCCTGCAACTCGCGACGCTGGCGAATGCCGAAAAGGAGTCGTTGATCCGAGATATCGCCGATGGCACACTGTCGGAAAGATTTGCGATCGATCCGAAACTACGGCAGGCCCTCCATCGGCGATTGTCGCGCCGCCGACCACAGCGTGCACGCCGACTCGAGGCGATCGTTTCCCAATCTGGCGGGTTGCGATTGAACGAAGTGTGGCCTCGGTTCGAACAACTCGCGGTTTGGATGGGAGGCAGCTGCGGCGCCTATTTACCGTCACTGCGCCAGCATTTTGGAGGCCAAATCCCAATCCGCGACCATGGTCTACATGCCAGCGAAGGCCGGATGACGATTCCGTTTGACGAGGAATCAGCCGATGGAGTTCTCGAAGTCAATTCGCACTATTTCGAGTTTATTCCCGAATCCGAGCATGGCTCGCCGAACCCGACAATCCTGGAAGCTCATGAGTTATCTCCGGATCACAACTACTACATTTTGCTGACGACTTCGTCCGGTTTTTATCGCTACGACATCTGCGACGTCGTGCGTTGCACTGGCTTCGTTGGAACGACTCCGGTTTTGCGGTTCCTCCACAAAGGGGCGCACATCTCCAACCTCACCGGAGAGAAGATTTCGGAATCACAGGCCGTTGACGCAGTGCGGCATGCGCTGGACATGCACCAACATCGAGTCAACTTCTTCACGTTGACCCCAGTTTGGGGTGAGCCTCCGTATTATCAGCTGCTACTCGAAGCGGGTGATGTTCCGACGACTGAAGTGGCGGAGCGTCTGGCCGACGCGACCGATGCCAAACTGCGAGAAATCAATTGCGAATACCAAGAGAAACGGGCCACCGGTCGATTGGGCCCGCTGCGAGTCACGCGACTGCAACCGGGAAGTTGGCGACGATTCGTCGAGCAGCGGCAAGGGCGACTCGGCGGCAGTGTTGAGCAGTACAAACATCCCTGTCTCATGCCAGATCTTGAAGCAGTCGCCCGATCGTTTGCTGGCCAGACGTTACCTTAGAATTTGCCTGACAATTCCATTGCTGGTTCGCCAAGTCAAATTTGACTTGGCTTTTGAACTTTGCAGGAATTCAACCTGTGGCGATTGAAAAGTCATTCACACGTTCTATCGTGATGCCTTCTCAGAAGTCATTCGACGCTCAGAGTTCACAGGCTGCTTTTTCAATTCCCTTCAGCAACTACGCGGGCCAGCGCGCAGATCGGTTCTTTTTTCCCCTTTCACCAAGGAGACCGTCATGTCCACCGCTCCCGAATTGTAAGAGCTCACCGCTCGGCTGGATGAGTTACAACGTCTTACGGCAGGACTGACTGCCGCCCTCGCTGGCTCACGCAACTCGCGACGAATGATCATGCTCGCATTCGTCGCCTTCGTGTTTGTCGCATTGATGGGCTTCTATTCGCTCGCCAACCGAATTCAGAGCGCGGAGTACCAACAGCGGTTGGTCGCGGAACTACAAAAGTCGGTCGCCAGTAATCAAGACACTTTCGCAAGCGAAGCGCAGAAGCTCGTGGAAGGTGCAGCGCCCGTCATTCAAACGGCATTTTCTGAGCAGGCCTCGAAAGACATGCCGCTGTTCATGCAAGTCATCGCCGCGCAAAGAACAGAAATGGTCAATTCGCTTGTCGAGCAAATGACCAAAAAGCTTGAAGGACACCATCACGATTTGGTGCGTCGCCACGAAAAGCTCTTTCAACAGGAATTCCCGACAGTCCAGAACGCAGAGGTTCGCGAGCGCATGGTCGGCAACATCTGCCTGGCCTTTGATCGTCTGGTGAAGAAGTACTACGTCGATGGATTCATCAGAGAATTAAAGTCGATGGAAACGGCTTGGGAAGAGTTCCCTCTGGCCGATCAACCGGCCGAAGGAGAAGCATCTCTCGAAGAACAGTTGAAGGGATCATTGATGGACTTGTTTGCGATCACGGTATCGCGCAGTCGCAATGCCCCCGTTCCCGGCAATTGATTGTTCCTTGTTTGTTCTTCGGTTTGATTTTTTCCGCCGACTGAAAGGCTTCAACCATGAGTACTCCCAATATGCCCGCAGCGACGTTTTCCGACCGCATGACTCAACTGACCCAACAGATTTCCCGCCATGAATCGGCCATCAGCCGCTCGTCACGAATGACGAACATTATCGGCGCGATCGCGCTCGTCGCGCTCTCTGCTTATTTTTACTTTGGCTACACGATGATTTACGGCTTGCTGGAACCTGAACGGCTGGTTCCATACGGAGCCAGCATGCTGGAATCCCGCTTGCCGGAGGCTCGCAAAGCGTTGGTCAAGCAGATCGCCGACTCCGCTCCCTCCTGGGCCAAGGAATTGAGCGTACAAGCTCGCAAAGAAATTCCCGGTTTGCGCACCAAGCTGGAAACCTATGTCTTGTCGAACACCGACGAAATCATGAACAAGGTGTCCACCCTGACCGAAGACCAATTCCGCAAGGCTCTTCAGGAAAATCGGGAAATCGTGGAAAGCGGATTCAAGGAACTCTCCAGCAACGACAAACTTTCCGAAGAGACCTTGAACGCCCTGGTCAGTGCGCTGGAGCGAGAATTGAAGTCCGACTTGAAGTTATAAGCCAAAGATCTGCTGGAGACATTGCAGTACCTCTCGGAACGAGTCCAACGCTTGTCGGCCGGCAAAAGTCTTGATGAGCAAGAGCGCTACATGCGTCAGATTCTGATGATCGCGCGGCGCATGCGCGACACGACGGCCGACGACACGCCGATCAAGTCGCCGGAGGTGAAGAGCGCCGAACCCGTCTCAGAACAGGGAGACTCCGCCAAGCCCAATGCGAATTCCACCGAGGATGTAAAACCATCCACGAAAGAAGAGCCGCCCGAATCCAAAACCGGTGACGCCGCCAAGTAGCGACACATCGATTCACTTTGTGGACGAACGCCGTTCGGCCGCATAGTGGTGGGAATCAATGTCCCAGTTCATCCGCGAGTTTGTCAGCAT
>Ga0194130_10006203_pt1 | contig 13974 bp, 27 predicted proteins | sample TA2KigsurfametaG_FD_160084 | JGI IMG/M metagenome (GOLD analysis project Ga0194130, IMG submission 160084) | Freshwater microbial communities from Lake Tanganyika, Tanzania - TA2015050 Kigoma 12 surface | ecosystem: Environmental > Aquatic > Freshwater > Lake | place: Tanzania: Lake Tanganyika... | reverse complement strand
CAATTCGATCCTCTGCGCCATCTGGATGGTCAGCTTTGGGTCGCTCAAAACGCTTATTGCAAATGCGTCTCATTAAAGCAGTTTCAGATTTCTGGCGCTAGTTTTTCTGCGAGGCTCGAACATACCCGCAAAGTCGCTAGTAGGGAGGACCCGGCAACTAACTAGCAACAATGCGTGCAAGCTGTGACAGGTACACGCTTTCAAAGGTTTTTGCAAGGATTTTGCCCGTGTCAAATTGCAACGCATAACTAGGTTGCCGTGTCACATAGAACACAGTGTGGTAACCGCGCTTCAGGTTGGATGTAATTGGCCTGCCCATAGGCTTGCCATTGGCGCTTGCTGGATTGCCTTTTGGCTTTGGCCCTACCCGAGCGAAGATGCCAGGGTGACCGCCAAGCCTGGTCACGAAGTAGTCAGCCTGTGATCTCTTCTTCTGACTGCCTACAGATTGACTGCGGTTGGCTGTGTATCCTTGCTGGCCTAACGCCTTGAGGCGTGACAAGACTTGCACATACTTGCCAGCTGACAGATTGCCTTGCGCATTCAGCTTTAGAGGATAGACGCCGGTCGGTATGGCGTACTGGCTTGGCCCAATGAGCCCAGACCCTTGCAGAAGGCGCTCAAAGCCCTTGTGGCTGCGTCTTGTGCCTGTTGCGATCGGTTCTAGGTATTTGGCAGCTGGCGTGCCCTTGACGGCGTAATCCTTGAAACCAACGGCGATCGATAAGTTTCTAGCGTTGGCTGGCTTTACGAACACGCTGTTAAGCGTCCAGGTCGTGGGGTTGTCGATCTTGCTGGGAGCTTGTGCCTTGATTGCACGTTCTGCAGCACGCGCGGCTGCTGTCATGGCATCTGCCACTTTTGGGCGCATCTCACGGGATAGCTGAGCGGTCCACTGCATAAGGCGGGGGAGGTCGCTTTGAACCGTGAAGGTCATCTGAGCCATAGGGCCAGTTCGTTGTGCTGTATGTCCAGGCTAAGCCAGCACCCCGTGCCCAACCTAACCCAACCTGACCCCCCCCCCAACACTTAGGGTATTACCCCCTCGCCAGCCCGGTGATCGAGCTAAAACCAGTCCTAGCCAGCCGTAACAGGCGTTACAAGAAGCGTAACATCCGAGATCCTTTCCAGCGCAGAGCATTAGCCCCCCTTTGTTACGTTGTTACACCTGTTTCTAAAAATAGATATTTATAAGAGGGTGTCTACCCCTATGGATGGGTGCGTCTGTGTGTGTGTGTGAGAGAGAGTCTCTATGCCTGAAATCGCGTAACACCGTAACAAATCCTTGAGATCCGTTCCGCCGCAGTCGATTTGGCGTGTTACACACCCCGTAACAAGCCGTTTACAAATGGCTGATTTGTAACGCCACAGCCCTGGATAGGGTGCCTGTGCCCTTGAAACGGGTCGGCGCCACACGCGACGAACCAGGCAGGCGCGAGAGCAAAGTGCCCCATGAATGCGACCATTGCGTATCGCGCAGGATGTGGGCGATGGCCTCGTGGGTGTTGCTGACGATCAGGCATAGAGCTTCTTGATCCACCTTGATGCCATGACGCTCAAGGGTGGCTTTGGCTATGGATGGTTCAATGTCGCGATCGACGGCCTGCAATGTGCCGATCTCGACCAATTCACCAATGGCGCGGCTGCAGGTCTTGTTTTCGGCCTCGACCTTGAGCTGGTGCTGCAGGATGCGTTGAATGCAGCGCTGCTCGTCTGGGATCTCTGTGGCCTGGCTATAGGGCTCCCAGTTGTTTTGATTTATGAGGTTGCGTGCCTCATCAATGGTGGGCACATTGCTGCTCATGAGCGACCATGCACCGGCCATTAGGGTGCCGTATTGATCGCCTAAGCGCTGGCTGTCGAAGTGTTCGGCTGCGGTACGGCTGAACACCTTGATTGATTGCCTGATGGTTGGGATCAGGGAAACGGTGCGAGCGATGAGGCGCAGGGCGGTTTCGTTTGTGATGTGACGATCAAGGTCATGATCGAGCGCTTCCCAGTGCTTGAGGCGCTCTGCTTTGGGCAATTCTGTCGGTGAGCGCAGGGTGAGCTGTGCGAAACGGCTGCGATCAGCGCCTTGCTTAAGGGCTGTCGCAATGGATGACATAAGGAACATCGATCGGATGTTGAACCGGGTTACGTCACCACCAGGGCTGCCCTTAAGCATGATTGCGTGAGACTCGCTAGACGCAACACGAGCGAGCGACAGGATGTTTTGCATTCTGATCTGATCGGCTTTTTCGTTGCTTTCAGCCTCATCAAAAACAACAGGCAGGGCATCACATCGCAGCGTCTGGCGCAAGCCAGCTTCTGTGGTGTTGCCAGCAACTATCAGCCCCATATCGGCCAGCAGTGGCGCAACATAGCGATCGAGGATGGCTGATTTACCAGAGCCGGCCGATGCTGTCAGCCATGCGTGTGGCCGCCATGGAAGGGCACCGCAGATCGGTGCAAGGGTCACCCAGCCAGCAAAGAGCATCCCTGACGCCGGGATTTCCCAGTGAAAGCGATCCGCCAGCTCCCAAATAATGAATGCTTCGGCGTCGGTAAGAGGCTTGGCATCTGCTGGACCCTTTAACTGCGCCATGCGCTGATACATGAAGCTGCTATCAAATGGCTCAAGCACTGGGCGAGACTGGCCATCAACGATGAGGCGTTCGCCTAGGTGCAGCACAGTCCGTTGCCCATCCCACCAGACGCCGCGGCCACGAATGTGATCAGGGTTGTAAACGTGGCGCGAAGCGCCAACTTCAAACAGGGTGCGCGCAGCTTTTAACCAATCGATGCCGCCGCGATCACCAGGTGCAAGCTGTTGCCAGTATTGCTGAGGTGCAAGGTTGATGAGATTGACGTTGCTATGCGCTGATCTGGTTAAGCGCACGATCTGGCCAGTGTTGTGCGGTCTGTAGTAGTAGGAATCGCCATCATCTTTGCCAAGGCAGGCAAAATATTCACCGACGATCGGCGGTTCAGGTTCTGGATCGGTTTCAGGCTCTGGCAGTTGCTGCGGCTGAAGTGGCTCAGAGATGTTGGCCTTGATGTAGGCCGCGGCTTCCTCTGGAGTCCATGTGGCATCAGCCAAATCCCAGCCCTCAGGCACATCAGCCGGTGGGGTGACCATCTGCACGCGATCAACGGGCAGACGGAGCAGCAGCTGCGCGAGCCGGTCCATGGCCTGCTGACCAACGGCATCAGCATCAGGCCAAAGAATGACCTTACGGCCGATCAGCGGCGACCAGTCAGCCTTGTCGATGGCCTTGCAGCCCGATGGCCATGTGGTGACTACAGCGCGTGGGTAGAGGCGCGCTGCAGCATCAGCCGTCTTTTCGCCTTCAACAATCAGTATGGTGCCGGGATTACTGCGCAGCTTGTCAAGGTTGAGCAATGGCCGCGGCGCTGGTGGCGCTGCCCATGTCCAGCGAGATCCAGACCACCAGAGAGGGCGGATTTTCTTGCCAAGGAAGCGACAGACCATGAACGTGTCGCTGTAGCGCCAGACGTTTTCAGCGTTTTTGATCGGTGGTTCTGGACGTTGCTTGGCGATGCCCAAGTGCTGCTCAATGCGTTGCGCTGCTTCTTTGAAGTCCCAGTTGTTGCGACGCATGAGCATGTCCATGCCTGAACCGCCACCGCCGGTGTGATCAAGTCCGCCGCACTTGCTGCAGAACCATGAGCCGGTACCGTCTTTGTCATCAAAGCGATAGCGATCTTTTCCGCCGCATAGTGGGCAAGGCTGGTGTTTATCGGTGAGCTGTTGTGCCGATAGGCCAGCAAGGGCGCCAAGAATCGACGGCCAGTTGCCGTTGGCAAGGTCTGTGATTTTGTTCATTTCAGTCGATCCTTGACAAACGAATTGACGATCTTTTGACTGTCGATGGTCTCTGTTGCAAGCCTGTTGGCGATTTGTTGCAGCCTTTCTGGCCACAATTTGAATGCTCTATCAAGCAAAGACGAACGCAAAACATGATTTAGTTTGAGAAATTTTTTTAGCTCTTCCTCGTCAGATTCTCCGGTAAAGCAGTGATACAGCACATCATCAGGTAGGTTTTCTTGCAACTGAGAAAGATAACGCCGTTTTATGCGCTCCTGCCCAATTAGCAAAAGACTAAGGCCACATTGGACATTTCTACATGCTGATGCGTTTCCTTTGTTGCTTAAAGCCTTGCAGTTTTTGCATTTTTCGATCATGACCGTGCTGATTGCTCCATAGCAAGAGAAAGAAGGTGTCTTACATAGGCTGATCTTGTAATGAGGCTGGCCGTGGCTTGACGATCAAGCCAAGCGATCTGCTCTGGTGTGATGTCAAATGTTGTCTGGACACGCCCGGACCCTCGCTTCGTTGGCATTGCGTTTTCGTTTCGCGGTGCTATGGTAGCCCTGCCGGATCGCCGGCGCAACCCTCTAGCCGTCTCTTCTCATGTCTTATTCGTCTCATTTCTCCACTCATCAAGCGGTGATTTTGGATCACGGCCCAGATTCCTACGATTGGGTTAGGGCTCGCCTTGCTACTGGAGAAGATTGCTTTTTGTATCCAGACTCGGCCAGGACAGTGCCTGTAAAACAACTTGATATTGGCACGATTGTTGAAGTTCAGCAGCCTCGCAACTGCACAAATCCTGGACCTACTAAATGGGCTACTACCGCGCTTGCCTTAAAAATGCAAGACATAGCTTTGCAGCGAATCATGGCGCCAATTGAGCCCAAGCATGACAAAACAACCGCTATAAAAAAGATCAGTCTTAGCTGTCGCTACAGCGTGTCTCGACATAAACATGTCGAAAAAATTATTGATGAGCATGGTTTCGAGGGCAGATATGCAGTCTGTGACGCTGTTGCTAGGTGCATAGATTTGTGCATCGAAAACAATTTGCTTTGAAGATCAGGCCGCGTCAAGCGGCCTTTTTTGTTTCAATCAGCCGAATTGCGTCATTTACGCTTCTTGCGACTCCAGCAATCCCGCCATTTCTGTCAACTACATGCAACCAGTTGCGCTGCTCAGGCGTGAGCCGCCCTGTGGGTGTCTTGACTTCGATGCTGGTGAAGACGGCCAGCTGGGTGCCAATCATGTCTGGTGTGATGGTGATGGTGCGCCAGCCGATGAGATCAGCTGAACCACGGGCGAGGCCGAAGGTGACTAGGCGGCCGGTGCGTGGATCGGGCAAAGAGCCGACCTGGTTGCGGAAGATGCGCGCATCAGAGCGTGTACCAAGCGCCAGCCTGATCCGTTGCTGCAGGTCGGTCTCGGCGTTGGCCATCCTTTAGCGACCGCGCATACAGCACATGTTTCGCCCACGCTACCGGGTTTCGCATGTTGCGGGCATGGCCGACTGCGATGAGCTGTTGGAGGGTGCGGGCTTTGCTTTGCTCGCTGCGGCGCAGCTGTACCTCGACGCGCTTCAGCTCTTTCAGCTCACCATCCACCTGCCGCATGAGGCGCTGTTTGGGTACGGGCTGCTCATGACCGCACACCGGGCACACCGGCGCGGGCTTGAATGCGGCGAAGCAGGCCGGGCATGTGCGCACTGATGGCACTGCTGGACCGTTGCTGCTGCGGCGGATGCCTTCTTCGAGCGACCACTGGCGGCAATCGTCAGGGAAACCATGGCGACTCACGTTGCCAACGTGGTCAAGGATGATCGCTGCATCCTTGCCCGGTGCAGGGCGCAACACCCGGCCAACCTGCTGCATATATAAGGAGAGCGACTGCGTAGGTCGGAGCAGGATGGCGCAACTGGCGGCTGGGATGTCGAAGCCTTCGGAGACCACATCAACGGTCACCAAAATCTGCAGCGTGCCGGTGCCAAATGCTGCAACGGTTGCATCGCGCTGCTGTGGGCGGCTGGTGCCGAGCAGGATCGATGCGTTGATGCCTGCTGCGTTGAATGATGCTGTAACCGATTCGGCATGGGCGATGCTGCAGCAGAAGGCGATCGCCTGCTGTGCCCCTGCTAAGCGTTGGTAATGGCTGATTGCGTCGCCTGTGACTGTTGGCCGATCCATGGCGGTTGCTGCTTCACCAACGGCATAGTCACCAGCGCGGCGCTTGATGCCTTTCAGGTCTGCGACCATGGGCGGCGCAAAGATACGCGCAGGCGATAGGTAGCCCGCTGAGGTGAGCATCTGCACTGATGGTCCTTCGACCAGTGCATCAAATGCTGCTGACAGGCCGCAGCCATCAAGGCGACATGGTGTAGCGGTGACGCCCAGGCGGTAAGCGTTCGGCCAGTTGCGTAGGAGTTGAGCCCATGTGCGCGATACGGCGTGGTGCGCTTCATCGATGATGATGAGCGATGGGTTGCAATCGCACCATTCAAGGCGTTTGGCGAGCGTTTGCACCGATGCAAGCTGCACCTGAGCGGTGGTGGCTGGGAAGCCGGCTGCGATGACGCCATGGCGGACACCTGCTGCTGTGAGCTTGTCGCTGGACTGACGGATCAGTTCGCGCCGATGCACAAGGATGAGCACCTGCCGATCACGGGCGATCGCACCTGCGGCGATAGCGGCCAGGATCACGGTCTTGCCAGCGCCGGTTGGTGCCACCAGCAGGGGTGCGCGTGCGCCTGAGCGGTAGGCGTTGCGAAGATCGTCGATAGCCTGGTGCTGGTATGGCCTCAGCTGCATTTTGTTGACGCTTGTCAGCTCATGCTATACGGTGAGGGCTGTTGCATCAAAGAATGGACAACGCCACCTATCACGCCCACCCAGCAGTCAGCAAGAGCCACCTCGACCAGATCGCCAGAAGCCCGCTGCATTACTGGGCGCGCTACCTGGACCCGAAGCGCGAGGTGCCAGCGCCGACGCCAGCCATGCGGCTTGGCACTGCCGTTCACACGCTCACCCTTGAAGCCGACACATGGGAGCAGCGTTACGTCGTTGCGCCGCAGGTTGATCGCCGCACAAAGGCAGGCAAGGAAGCCTGGGCCGAGTTTGAAGCTGAAGCAGGCGAGCGCGAGCTGATCAGCGCCGAGGATCGCACTATTGTCAGCCGCATGGCTGAAGCGGTGTGGTCGCATCCTGCTGCTGCGATGCTGCTGCATTGGCAGGGCAAGGCTGAGACCACCCACATGTGGATGGATGAGCCGAGCGGACTGCAGTGCAAATGCAGACCGGACTGGTTGACCAATGACGGTTGCCTGATCGTTGACCTGAAAACGACTGAAGCGGATGCCAGCCCTCAGTGCTTCCGCAAGTCAATCGCTAATTTCCGATACCACACTCAGGCTGCGTGGTATTTGCAGGGCGTCGAGTATGCAACGGGCACCCGTCCAGATCAATTCATCTTCGTGGTAGTCGAGAAGAAGCCACCTCATGCGGTTGCCGTCTATGCGGCAGATCAGGAGATGATTGAGATCGGCGGGCAGCACGCCCGGCGTGATCTGATGCGACTGGCCGAATGCCACAAGGATGGACGCTGGCCTGGCTACAGCGAAGAGATCGAGATGATCGGCTTGCCTGCATGGATGCGGCCGCGGCCTGATGGAACCATTCCGCAAACCACTGAAATTGAGACTTACTGATGACTGACTCCACAGCAATCACAACCACCAGCAGCGGCTCTGTCTTTTCTGGCATCGCTGCATTTGAGGACAGCCAGCGGATCGCCAAGGCACTGGCCAGCAGCACGCTGATTCCACCGCAGTTTCAAGGCCAGCAGGGTTTCGCCAACTGCTTGGTGGCGCTTGAGATCGCCAACCGGATGCGGATGAGCCCGTTTCAGGTGATGCAAAACCTGCACATCATCCACGGCCGGCCGAGCTGGTCGAGCCAGTTCATCATCGGTCTGATCAACGGCTGCGGGCGCTTTAGCCCGCTGCAGTATGAGATGACTGGCCAAGGTGACACGCTTGCCTGTGCGTGCGTGGCGACTGAGCTAAGCAGCGGCAAGGATCTGAAAGGTCCGACGGTCAGCATGGCGATGGCCAAGAAGGAAGGCTGGGCGACCAAGGGCGGCTCAAAGTGGCAGACGATGCCTGAGCTGATGATCAGATACCGGGCTGCTGCATTCTGGGGGCGGCTTTACATCCCCGAGCTGCTGGTGGGCATCCATAGCCAAGAGGAGGTGCTCGACATTGAGCCGGTGCGCGTGAGCCCTGCAGCATCTGCGGCGACGCCGTTGGATGACTTAAATGCCAAACTGCGCCAACCTGAATCGGCACCTGAACCGGCGCCCGAGCCTGTGATTGAGCCTGTGAGCGATGAACTGTTCTGAGTTTCTGAACGATGTGCAGCTGGCTGCTCGATGGCAAGTCCACCGGCAGACGCTGCTGCGTTGGCGGCGGCAGGCAAGCGGTCCGGCTTATGTACGGATCGAAGGTCGCGTGCTTTATCCCCTGGCCGAGGTAGAGCGCTACGAACAGGCCAACACCATCACCCACGACTGACTCATGACTTTCAAAGCTAACGGCGCACTGTTCAGGAACACGGAAGAGAAGTTGCGTGCACGGCTGAAGGATCGCTACGACGCGAGCCGGAAGTATCCGATGTACGACGGCGTGATCAGCGTGCCGGCCGATCAGGCATATGCGATGGCGAAGTATCTGATGGATGCCAAGCCGAACGAACGCGATCAGATCCCGATGCGGATTAGCGGATGGCGCAAGGAGCCGGCCAGCGGCGGTGATGCCTATGTGTCGATGGCGATCGAGCCTGACTACAAGACGATGAAGGCAATCGAGGAGGCTGCTCCTGCTGTTGATGCAGCCGCTCAGAATCTGGCGCAGGCGACTGGCGGCCAGGTGGTGACGATTCAGGCTGATGTGTTCTGATGCAGCAGGATTAGCTCAAGCCGTGCGATCTCATGAACGGCGGCTTGCAGCATTTCTTGCTGCCGGTAGGTTTGCCGAAGGAGTTGAGCTGCGATGTAGCCAGCTTTAGGGCTGGCCTCAAGGGCGCGGCAGTCGGCCTCTAGCTTGAACATCTTCTCAGGTGGCATTTCCACCTGCAGCCATTTCCCAAAGTCCATTTTGACCGGGGCGTATGCCCCATGTTGCCAATGCAATGCCCTAAGTGCTCAGGAACGGATCTGCGCACACCGATCACGAACAGCAGGCTGCCTGATCAGACCATGCGCAAAAAGCGGTGCCAGAGCTGCGGGCATGAATGGTTCACGGTCGAGCTGGCTGTGCCGAACTATGCAGTGGGCTGGGCTGTTGAGCACCAGCGCAAGCCGGTGTTGCGTGTGCCGGTCGAGCTGACCACGACATACGCGCTGTCGCGTGGGAGCCACCTTGAGGCGAAGGACCAGATTGAGCTGCTGCGGCAATCAAACCGGCGACGGTCTGAGGAGGCGACGATGCGCTACCGGCGCATAAAGAAATGTGACTAAGCCCATTGCACGGTTCACTGTCTGCGGTGTATGATTCGGGGGTCGAACACAAGACCACCCATGACCACCCAACTGCAAAGCATCGGCACCGTCAACGCAAAACCAGCCGCCGCGCTACAGCCTGGCGATATCACGATCTGGAACTTTGGCTACCGCTGGGAAGTGGTTGGATTTGCCAAGCAAACCAAGTCGCAGGTCATTGTCGAAATGATTAACAGCGAAGGTAAGACTTGGCAAAAGCGCATGGGCAAAACACGTCTTGTCGGGCTCGCCTGAGCCCTTCGGGGCTCCCACCTACCACAGAACCATGATCAACAACCGCTGGATCAACCGCGCCGCTGTGCTTGTCATCATGTTTGGCTTTTACGGCATCGGCATGGCCGCTGGCCGTGATCAAGCCACGCTTGCGCATCACAGTCACCCTGCCTGTCATCCGAACCTCAAGCCATGACTACCCCCAAAATGCGCCGGTATTACTTCACGATCAAAAGCGTCAACGTGATCGAGTGCGTCTGGGCGCATAGCTTGACCGATGCCAAATCCAAAGCAGCGCTCACTTGGCTCCCATGGTGGAATGAGCTGGAATGGCTCAATCCTGCAACCGTCACTGATCCGCAGATCCATGCCTGACACTGGCCAAATGCTGCCATTCCAATGGCATGAAGAAGAATCCAGCACCTATGGCGAAGGCATCAGCCGCCCGCGCCATGGCAGCCACACGCGTGAGTTCAAACTGATTGTCTACCCGCAAGGAGCGCAGCCGATGACATGGATCACCCGCGCTGAATCCAAGCGCGACGCGATTAAGTACGCGCAAAACCGCTGGCCGGCCGCTGAAGTGGAGGTGGCATGAGCGATCCCATCCGCGCCAAGCTCGAAGCGCTGATCTCAGACTCGGGCATGTATAACGCCGGCAAGCACGAGGAGCGCTTGCGCCTGTGTCATCTGATCGACTTTCGCCTTGAGCAGCTCCGTAACCTGACCGGGCACCCACATGCGACAGCACGTCGCGAAGAACTGCTGAACCTCCGCAAAGCACTAAAAGATGCTGAATCGCGTCCAACTTGACCAGCGCCGCATCGAGATGATCGAGGCGCTATATGCCGCCTCTGGCCGCACCTGCGGCACATACACCGGGCTGTGGGAGCAGTTCAGCCGCGACCTAGCTGCCAACTTCCGCGATACCGACTACGCCGACCTTCATGCCGCTTGCGTGCTTGCCATTGGCGAAACCGAAAGCCATCTTGCCGATAAGCACGCGCAGCAGTGCATCGAGGTGTGCCGGCGCTATCTGCTGGGTGAGCGCTGGCTATGAGCGCAATGGTATATCGCCCGCCTGCTTGGCATCATGGGCGCATGATTAACCTGCCTGCTGGTCTGACCTGGCTAGAGCGGTTCGCCGTTTTGATCTTGACGCGCAGTCCTAACACCAGCTTGCTCGTCGTGAAGCCCACCTACGGCACCCAGGTGTACGTTGCAGCCAACACGAATGACCCGATCGCTGCGCATATCGTCGGCACGATAGAAGAAGAATCCGAGCCGCCCAGCATGATGCTTGAACGCCTTTATCACGCGCCAAGCCACGGCGAAGAAGAATGATCAGCCTTTACGGCGGCCGATTGCTTCTCTTCTGCGATCGCGCCGATCGTACATGGCACGCCCGTGTGGTGCTGGGCATTAAGCCCGAGCAGCAGATCGAGAGCGATACCGGCACCATTCAGCTGCAGGAAGCGCTGCTTCGTGCGCAGTCTGTCTACAAGATGGTGACCGCCAGCATCAGGCCAGAAGGATCGCCGCCGAACTGCTGGGAGTGTGTGCAATGGGAGGTAACGCGCAGGCGATGCAGCCTTGAGTTCCCAGAAGCGCATCAGACTGGCGGCCGATTTGCTGCACGTTGTGAGTTGTTTGCGCCGGATCGGTGAGTCATGCCACGCGAATGGGTCACGCCTATGCGCGAGCCCTGGTGCGTGTTGATCCACCAGCTGCTGCAGGCGATTGATCGCCATAACGGTTGCTATTTCGCAACGGGTGATCTGTGGCACCTCAGGCAAGCCGAGATCCTGCGCCAGTATGTGATCGAGCTGAAGTGTTGGATCGTCAGCCATGAGCGAGCCGATACTGATTAGCCGCTTGGATCGCGACGGCGGCTGGATCGATACGCTGCAGCCGGCGCATGGCGGCGAGCTGTTTTATCGCAGCTGCGCGCATGGTTACTGCCGGTACAGCTCAGACCTGTGGCAGGCAGAGCTTTACCTCAACCATCTGCTCGCTACCATGGTCCGGGATGATGCTCTAGACCTGCTAGAGCGGACCGCAGCCTGATCAATGACTTACGCCCTTTCGATCGGTCCATGGCTAGTCGGTCCATTTCCGACCAGCGCATGCGCGCAGCATTGGGCAGAAACCCATGGCTGCGACAACTGGGAACTGCGCGAGCTGGATGACCCGTGCGAAGCGCCGTTGCGGATCAGTAATCCCAGCGCCGCTTAGAACCATCAGCACGGCGCCCCAGGTGGATGAACTGCGGTGCGGCATAGCCCAGCGAGTACGGCCACTCTTTGTCGCACCACTTCTGAACTGCCATCATGTCGGCGCCGACGATGTAAAAGTCCACAGCACCCTCACCGGCGCGTGAGTAGAGGTGCTCCGATTGTTTAGCACCACCGACTGAGGCGTTTACTGCTGGTGGCCTGTAGCCGCTGGTGATCACCACCGGCTTGCTGCCGAATGCCACCCGCACCCGCTCAAGAAATGCTGCCAACTCTGCCGCTGTATCGACCTGGTGCTGATGGTCAAAGCGCCTTGCCTCTTGATTGAGCGCAAACTCACCGATGCGGATGTGTGGCGTAATGCGTGATGCAAATGGACTATCAGGCGTGAGCTTGGCCGGCTGCTGCTGCTTCTGCGGTGTTGCCTTGCCGCCACTCCATAGCCTGCCTTCTGCTTCACGGCGACGCTTCAGACCAGCCTCGAAACTGCTGCCAGGGTTGCGGTAGAGCAGCAGTGCAGCGGGCACCTCAGACCATTTGCGGTCGCGCAGCTTGGCGGTGATCGTTTCAAAATCCTTGGCGCCATAGAAACCCGAGCCGAGGTTGTAGGCAAACGACACCAGCGCACACTTCTGGTGGTCTTCCATCTGCTGCCAGTGCGGCACGGTGGTGCGCAGCTTCTCAGCGATGCGATCGACCTCCTGCCGTAGGAGCATGTCGGCTTCGACTCGGTTGATCTTGTCGCCTTGCTTGACTGGCCTGCCGTCGCTGTAGCGTGTGGTGCCCCAGCCGATTGTCCGTACACCAGCCGGACAAAGGTACGCCTCAAGGTGGCAGCCCTCAAAGTCTTGAATCAGCTTGAGCGCTGCTGTCAGGTCAGTTTGCTTGCCATCCTGTGACCATGTGCTGAACCATGGCTGGTCGCGGTTCAGCAGATCCGGCGCTGTCTTGAGCAGTGCTGCTTCAAGCTCGACGATGGCTGCGGCCTGATGCGGCAACCCGCGCCAGTAGCGGAATAGCGATTCAAGTCTGACTGGTATCTTCGCCACGTTGCCACGGTGCATGGATGGACATTGCGCCACCGAGCAGGCGGCTGTCGCCAGTCTGCAGCTCATCGTCGATTGGGTGCTCGACGATCACCGGCTCTGGCTCTTTCGGTTGTGCTGCGTGCCAGTCAGCTTCGGCCTGGTCCAGCTTGGCCGGTAGGGTCAACTCAAACCACCACCGGCGCCAGCCAACCTCTAGCGCTTTTTTGCTTTTAGCAGGTTCAGGATCTGAAAGACCAACTGGATGATGCCGTTGCTCTTGAGCGGCGACATGGCGATCAGCTCGCTAGCAGCAGCGACGATGATCCAGAACGCAGGATGCTGGAGGAAGTCCACGGTTCAACGAAGTGGGCGTGCTTCCAGCGTAGCCACGCGCTGCTCAACACCATTGATACGCTGAAACGTTTCGCGGCGATCCTCTTTGATGTCAATATGCAACACTTCAAGTTGCGTTGCAATGTGCTCTACAGCAGCGGTCAACCTGATCACTGCATCACGCGCCTCATCATTGCGCTTGCTGAAGCCCATAGCGCCCATCGCAGCCACGCTGATGGATGCCCCAGCAACAGCAGCGACCAGCTCGATCATGCTTTGAGTTTAGCGCCCTTGCCCGCGCAAAGGCTTTTTGCCGCGACGCCTAGGGCGGCTGTGCTGGCCGTAGCCAATGCTGGTGGTCTTAGGTGGACCAGGCTGGTGCTCGATGCGAGCAGAACCCGTTTTTGACTTAACGGCCACTTGTAGAAAACTAAGGGCGCTTTACCAATGTATCGGTGCCTTTAATAAAGCCAGCTCTCATTGTCATGCAGCGCTGAGCCTTCAATAAGGCGGTCAGGGCAGCGGCACGCTTTCTTCCTTGTCTTCGTCTGAGCAAGGGTTGACGTAGCCGCAGCGTCCCCAGTAGCCGCGCCCAGAGTTGACCCAGCGAAAATTGCCGATCTTGCCGGCGTGGCTGCAAACATAGATGAATGGAAGCTCAGTCATTGAAGTGGCTGGAACTAATCAAGCCCGAGCAGGCTCTTTAACTCGGCCACGGTCAGGCCGGAACGCTCCAGCTTTTCTTCGGCGGTTAGCTCAGCCGGTGGCTCGGGCTGTGGGCGGCTTTGGATCTCAGCGA
>Ga0194130_10006202_pt1 | contig 13975 bp, 9 predicted proteins | sample TA2KigsurfametaG_FD_160084 | JGI IMG/M metagenome (GOLD analysis project Ga0194130, IMG submission 160084) | Freshwater microbial communities from Lake Tanganyika, Tanzania - TA2015050 Kigoma 12 surface | ecosystem: Environmental > Aquatic > Freshwater > Lake | place: Tanzania: Lake Tanganyika... | reverse complement strand
AAGAACTGGCATGCGGTTATGGGCATGCTGATAATGTGGCACCAGCCTTATTGGGAGGTTTTGTTCTTATCAGAAGCTATGAACCACTTGATATCATTCAGCTGCCTTTTCCTGAACAGCTTTGTTGTTCCATTGTTTTTCCCCAGGTCGATGTTCCGACACGTGATGCCAGACAAATTATAAGGAGTAGGATTTTGTTAAAGGATGCGGTTGTGCAGTGGGGTAATGTTGCCGGACTTGTCAGTGGTTTGTATACCAGGGATATAGACCTAATTGCCAGAAGTATGAAGGATGTAATTGTGGAGCCTTTGAGGTCTATTTTGATTCCTGATTTTTACAGATTAAGAGAAATTGCAATGGAAAATGGGGCATTAAGCTTCGGGATTTCAGGGTCTGGCCCCTCAGTTTTTGCCTTCACCAGAAATGATGATGACGCCCTATTGATTAATGAAAAATTGCAGGCGCATTTCAGATGGTTAGACACAGAGAGTATTGCATTCAGTTCCCCAATTAATGCTCAGGGTCCAATAATTTTAGATTAATGATATTATACAGTACCAATAATAAGAATTTAAGGGTTCCATTTAAAGATGGAGTCTTTAACAGTCTGCCTTCAGATAAGGGTCTATATATGCCGGTAAAAGTCCCGGTTTTGGATCCAGAATTTCTTGCCGAATTGCATAAGTTTACCCTCCCGGAAATAGCTTTTAATGTCTCGAAAGCAATTTTAAATGATGTAATTCCTGATAGCGACTTAAAGGCTATTATAGACGATGCAATTAATTTCGATGCCCCGGTCCTTGAAATATCCAAGCAGATTAATGTACTCGAACTGTTTCATGGCCCTTCACTGGCTTTCAAAGATTTTGGAGCAAGGTTCATGAGCAGAGTGATGAGCTATTTTTTAAGGGAAGGCGAAAAGCAACTCGATGTCCTTGTAGCTACATCGGGTGACACCGGTGGTGCAGTGGCACTAGGTTTTCTTCGAGTTTCAAATGTCAGAGTGACTATTTTGTTCCCAAAAGGAAAGGTAAGTCCGATTCAAGAGCTTCAGTTAACATCTATTGGGTATAACATTCGGGCGATAGAAATTGATGGAACATTTGACGATTGCCAAGCTCTCGTGAAACATGCATTCAATGATTCGGTATTGAAAGAGAGATTTCGTCTTACATCAGCTAATTCTATTAATATTTCAAGACTTATCCCTCAAACATTCTATTATTTCTATGCCTACGCTCAAATTCAGCGGATGGGCTTCAAGGAAGTCGTATTTTCTGTACCAAGCGGAAATTTTGGCAATATCGGAGCAGGTTTGTTAGCATGGAAAATGGGTTTACCGATTAAGCAGTTTTTAGCAGCTACCAACATTAATGACACAGTTCCGGATTTTCTCAGAACAGGAGTATATCAGGCAAGGCCAAGCGTTCAGACTTGGTCAAATGCCATGGATGTAGGTGATCCAAGTAACTGGGTTAGGATTATGGATTTATTTGGTGGGAATCTTGAACAATTGAAAAAAGTAATAACCGCATATAGCTACAATGATCAAGAGACTTTAGGTGCCATTAGGAAGGTTTTTTTAGAAAATAATTATATCATGTGTCCGCACACCGCTATTGCCTGGTTGGCTCTTAAGCGCTGGATGAATGAGCATAATTCTAATGAAATTGCGGGTGTATTTTTAGCTACCGCACATCCTTGTAAGTTCCCCGATATATTTCCTGAGGATACTGCCCGTGAAATTGTGGTACCGGTTCAGGTTAAAGACCTGGAAGGCAAGGAAAAGGTTTTTGTGAGTCTGGGAAAAGATTATGAAGAATTTAAGGCCTATTTATTGGGTTAACGCTGCTTAACGCTGCCTTAACGCTGACAGGGTTTTAAACCCTGTCAGCGTTGATGTCAAAATCCAATTTTTTTTATAATTTTTTTTAATCAAATTAGCAAACGGTAGATAGAATTGATTGCACGATACTTCTTTGAAAAATAACTGTATTATTTCGAGCCAATCACTGTGTTATTATCATTAAAAAATTGCCTCAGCAATTCTCTTAGTTGGCCCGGGATTACTCATTGTGTAAAAGTGCAATACCGGTGCACCTATTTTTATCAATTCTTTACATTGGGCAATCATATGTTCAATACCTACTTCTTTAACGTCTTTCTCAGACTTGCATTTTAGTATTGCTTCGCTTAGTTCTTCCGGTAAATCGATATGGAAAATTTTAGGGAGACTAATTAATTGTTTAGATGATGTAATTGGCTTTAATCCCGGAATAATTGGAACCTCTATTCCATTTTCTCTACACAGCGCCACAAATTCAACATATTTGGAATTATCGAAAAACATTTGGGTCACGATGAACTCAGCACCCATTTCGACTTTCTTTTTCAAAAATCCAAAGTCTGTTTTCATGTTAGGAGCTTCGAAATGCTTTTCAGGATATCCGGCGACACCGATACAGAATTTGGTTTTGTATGCAGTTTCATAGTCCTCATGCAGATAGACACCATTATTCATATTTGCCACCTGCTCTAATAATTCAGTAGTGTATGCATGTCCGCCGGGTGTAGGAATAAATCCCGAGTCTGCATGGCGAGCATCACCGCGTAATACAAGAACGTTATCTATCCCCAAGAACTGTAAATCAATAAGGGTATTTTCGGTTTCTTCTTTAGTAAAACCCCCACATATCAGATGAGGAACAGCATCCACATTGTAACGGTTCATGATTGAAGCGCAAATTGCAACTGTGCCCGGCCTTTTACGATAGGAAATTTTCTCAAGCAGGCCACTTTCATGTTGCTTATAAATGTAATCTTCCCGATGATAGGTCACGTCAATGAAAGGTGGATTAAAGTCCATCAATGGATCAATGGCATCGTAAATACCTTGTATACTTTGACCTTTTAATGGTGGTAAAAGTTCGAACGAAAAAAGTGTTTTGCCTTTAGCGTTTTTTATGTGATCGGTGATTTTCATGCGTGCTGGTCGTTTAGTTATTGAGTCCTTAGTGCGTAAGTTTTTATATGCTCCTATTAAAACTTATTACTTGTATGCTATTCCTGTTTATCATCAATATATCTAATCAAAATATTTAATAATTTGCCTGAAGCTTTTTATTTATAAGTCAGATTGATCATTAAACTTCTGTAATGAATTACAGGTCTTTGAATTATATGATGGTATTTCCAAATTATAAAATGAACCCAGGGTGATTGAAAATAATTTTCAAGTCTCCTTAAAAATGGTTTGCAGCAATTCCCAGCTTCATTTGGTCGCATAATTTGCTACCTTATCAGTGAAATTATTCCAAATCGATCAAATTTGTCAAAACCAGCAATCAGCTCATAAATATATGAAGCTAATGTAGGTAAATTTTTCCAAGCATATATTTCCCTATATCTCTGATGAGCAATCAATATCAATCCAAATCACAAAGATTGATTAAATTGTTAGTAACCCAAATTCGGGCTTAACCATCGCTCTGTTTCCTCCAAAGTCATTTCCTTACGAATCGCATAATCCTCAACCTGATCTTTACTGATTTTGCCTAATCCAAAATAACGTGACTGAGGGTGAGCAAAATAATAACCACTGACTGCTGCAGTTGGATACATTGCAAAACTTTCAGTTAAGTGGATTCCGGTGCTATCTTCTGCGTTGAGTATTTCAAATAAAACGGCCTTTTCAGTATGATCCGGACAAGCGGGATATCCCGGAGCCGGTCTAATGCCTCTGTATTTTTCCTTAATCAAATCTTCAGAACTAAGAGATTCATCAGTTGAATAAGCCCAGAATTCTTTTCTAACAAGTTCGTGCATACGTTCTGCAAATGCCTCAGCCAGTCGGTCTGCTAAGGCTTTTACCATTATACTATTATAATCATCAAAATTCTTCTCAAACTCTGCCACCAGCTCATCGCATCCTATGCCAGTTGTGACTGCAAAACCACCCAAATAGTCAGCAATACCGGTTTCTTTTGGTGCAATAAAGTCAGAAAGGGCATAATAAGGTTCATCAGCCGCTTTCTCTGCCTGTTGTCGAAGGGTATGAATGGATTTGTAGACTTTTGTTCTGCTCTCATCTGAATAGAGTTCGATATCATCTCCTACGGAGTTTGCCGGCCAAAATCCGATGACTCCTTTTGCTCGAAGAGATTTATTGGCAATAATTTTATTCAGTAAAACTCTGGCTTCATCGTAAAGTTTTTTGGCTTCTGACCCCACAAATTCATCTTCAAAAATACGTGGATAACTTCCCCTTAGTTCCCAGGTATGGAAGAATGGCGTCCAATCAATGTAGGGTATCAATTCTTCAAGTGAAAAATCTACGAACTCCTTGGTTCCGAGGAAGGTCGGTTTGGGTACAACGGTCTTATTCCAATCAATCAGGAATTTATTTGCTCTAGCCTCTTCAATAGTCAAAAAACGCTTATCCGATTTTTTATTCAAGTGTACTTCTCTTGCTTTAGAATATTCATTATGAATTGAGCTGATGTATTCTTCCCGGTTTTCCTCGCTCATAAGGCTACTACAAACTGTAACACTTCTGGAAGCATCTAAAACATGTATGGATGGACCTGAATAATTTGGGGCCACTTTTACCGCTGCGTGGATCCTTGAAGTTGTTGCGCCCCCTAGGATTAATGGAATTTTAAACCCTTCTCTTTCCATTTCTTTTGCGAAATGAACCATTTCATCTAAAGATGGAGTGATCAAGCCGCTTAGTCCAATGATATCTACGTTCTCAGCTTTTGCGGTTTCTATAATTTTTTGTGCCGGAACCATCACGCCAAGGTCGATAACCTCAAAATTATTACATGCGAGTACGACTCCAACAATATTTTTACCAATATCATGAACATCGCCTTTTACAGTTGCAAGCAATATCTTCCCTGCATTTTTGCGCTGGTTACCATCAACATTATTCAGTTTCTCTTCTTCGATAAATGGCAATAGATAAGCTACGGCCTTTTTCATAACCCTTGCTGATTTGACGACCTGAGGAAGGAACATTTTTCCCTGACCGAAAAGATCACCCACCACACCCATTCCATCCATTAAGGGACCCTCAATAACCTCCAGCGGTTTCTTATATTTTTGACGTGCCTCTTCAACATCATCATCCAAATAGTCGATGATACCTTTAACTAAGGAGTGTGATAATCGCTCTTCAACATTCGCTTTACGCCAGGCTTCATCTTTTACCATTACCTTACCCTTCGTTTTGATAGTTTCGGCAAAGTCCACCAGGCGCTCTGTTGCATCAGGTCGTCGGTTAAGCAGAACGTCTTCTACCAATTCGAGTAAATCTTTCGGTATTTCCTCATAAACCTCAAGCATACCGGCATTAACGATTCCCATATCCAGGCCGGCTTTAATAGCATGATATAAGAATGCAGAATGCATGGCCTCGCGAACCGTATTGTTTCCCCTGAAAGAAAATGAAATATTACTGACACCGCCACTTACTTTGGCGAGAGGAAGGTTTTGCTTAATCCAGCGAGTCGCTTCAATGAAATCTACAGCGTAATTGTTATGTTCTTCCAAGCCGGTAGCAACCGTGAGTATATTGGGGTCAAAAATAATATCCTGAGCCGGGAAATGAACCTCATTGACAAGAATATCATAAGATCTCTTACAGATTTCCTTCCTTCTTTCTAGCGTATCTGCCTGGCCTTTTTCATCAAACGCCATGACAACAACCGCGGCACCATACTGACGAATTTTCCCCGCGTAGTTTTTAAAGGCTTCTTCACCTTCTTTCAGGGAAATGGAATTTACAATACCCTTTCCCTGAAGGCACTTCAGACCAGCTTCAATAACCGTCCATTTGGAAGAATCTACCATAATTGGTAGTTTGGAGATATCAGGTTCTGAGGCAATTAGGTTAAGGAATTTGACCATTGCCGCTTCCGAGTCGAGCATTCCTTCGTCCATATTAATGTCGATAATTTGAGCCCCACCTTCTACCTGCTGACGAGCTACAGAGAGGGCCGCATCGAAATCGCCGCCAAGAATCAATTTCGAAAATTTTGGAGATCCGGTAATATTAGTCCGCTCACCGATATTGACAAAATTAGTCTCCGGAGTTAGGGTAAGTGGCTCCAGTCCGCTTAGCCTGAGGTAAGGTTCTGGTTTGGGTGGGATCCTGGGAGGAAATTTGGCTGCTTTTTCAGCGATACATTTAATATGCTCAGGTGTCGTACCACAGCAACCACCAACAATATTTACAAAACCATTTTTTATAAAATCCTCAACCAAATGAGCGGTTTCATGAGGTAGTTCATCATATGCGCCGAACTCATTGGGTAATCCGGCGTTCGGATAAGCCGAAATAAAGCAGGAAGCTTTTTGTGAAAGTTCTTCAATATGCGGACGCATATCCTTAGCACCAAGGGCACAGTTTAATCCAATACTTAATAAATTTGCATGACTTAATGAGTTTAAAAATGCCTCAACAGTTTGGCCAGATAAAGTTCTTCCACTAGCATCAGTAATTGTCCCTGATATCATGATATCAATCTTTCTGCCAATTTCTTTTTCATAATTTTTGGCGGCAAAAAGCCCTGCTTTTGTAATTAAGGTATCGGTAATTGTTTCAAAAAGTAACACATCGGCACCACCTTCAATCAATCCTTTAACCTGCTCATAATAAGCATCAACAAGTTCGTCGAAAGTAACTGCACGAGAGCCTGGATCATTTACATCAGGCGACATGGACGCCATTTTAGTTGTCGGACCAAGCGCACCTGCAACAAACCGAGGTTTATCCGGATTTTTTAGTGTGTATTCATGAGCTATTTCTTTAGCAATACGTGCACCCTCGAAACTCATCTCATACGACAAATCTTCCATCTGGTAGTCGGCCATTGAAATACGCTGTGTACTGAAGGTATTCGTCTCGATGATATCGGCACCGGCTTCAAGATATTCGGCATGGATTGCTTTGATTATATCCGGACGCGTGATGTTCAAAAGGTCGTTATTTCCTCTCACATCACATGGATGATCTTTAAATCGTTCTCCTCTAAAATCTTCTTCCCCTAGTTGATAACGCTGAATCATGGTGCCCATAGCACCATCAATGACTAATATTCTTTTCTTTAGTTCTTCCCTGATCATTTATTTAGTATCCAATACCCCATTTGATTTGTCTGGTTTTGATATCAGAATTATAGAGTGACTCAAAGTGAACAAAATACTCCTGTTCATTTTGATTATTGGTTCTTGATACTCAAAACAGCTTATCTTCGAAAAGTTGGTAATTCTGACTCTCACTTATCTTTTCCCGCCAATGCGAGATAGAATGTAGCACCTTATTAGCACAGGTTGCTAAGATTTCTCAGGGTCTAATCCCTCCATCTTTCTGAATAAGCAGTGCAAAAGTGCAAGATATTTTATTGAAATGCAAATGGTTTTGTGTGTTATCAGCTAAGTTCTTGGGATTCTTTGAGGCATAGTCCAAGACAAAGGCTGATAAGAAACGTTATAAACTGAGAAGAGAAAATAATTACTATTTCCGCCTTCCAAAAAGTCGGAGAAGCATTAAAAATAGGTTGATAAAATCCAAATATAGTGTTAAGGCACCCATGATTACCATTTTATTGGCAGATGCATCACCATATTCGATCCCTGCTCCAATACGTTTCAGGCGTTGCATGTCATAAGCAGTTAATCCTACAAATAGCGCCACACCAATAAAACTGATGATGTAATCTAATTGACTGCTTCCAAGGAAAAAGTTAACCAGGCTTGCAATAATAATTCCTATTAAACCCATCATTATTATGGCACCAAACTTGGTCAGATCCTGATTTGTAGTATATCCTGCGAAAGCCATGACCGCAAATAGCAGGGATGCAGAAATGAAGCAGCCAATAACAGATGATGAAGTATAAATAAGTAAAATATAACTCAAGCTGATACCTGTTGCAGCAGAATACAAAACAAAAATCAGAGCTAATGCGGGGAAAGAAAGGCGATTCATTCCAAAGGACATAACCATCACAAAAGCCAGAGGGGCGAACATGGCAATGGTGCCTAAAGTAGTTCTACTTCCATTAATCGGATTAATGAGCATGCTGAGCAAAGTCTCATCATTGGAGAAAAGATAAGCAAAGCCGGCAGATAAGCCCAATGCAATAAACATCCAAATGAATACATTTGGCAGAAAATTTACTGAAGTAATGGTTCCTCCACGTTGAACGATTGGTTCGTTAGTATATGGATAGACTGTTTCTTTTTCTGACATGATATTTTGATTTTATTGAAATAAATAAAAATGATTGGTTCTGATGTCGTAAAATTGTAAAATTACACAATTGTTATCAGCATTAACCTTTATGCCCTCGCCTCAATTAAGTCTTCTGCTTAATTCCAATTCTACCTGTTTAAACAGCTGAATTGGTTTCAGATTGCGCCATGCCAGATCATCAAGATTGCCTCCAAAATTGATATAATAATCTATGTTATTTCGCTTGAATTCACTGATGACATGTTCTCTAAAGTTAATTCCAGCAATCCAACCCTCTTCTAAATCCTGAAACCATTCTTCATAATAGCAGTCATCAGATGAATGAAAATTTAGAACATTTTCTCCAATAAGAATAAATTTATCTATCCCTTCGAAAACCATTAAGTCTAGAATTTCCCGTTTCAGGTTCATAATATCATTATGCAAGGCATCATTCCACTCACCGATAAACTCTATTATTGCATAACCCTTATTGTATTCGGCATATAAAACTTTGAGGTATAGTGTTTGTGAACCAAAGAAATCCCACTGAGGATGAATCAGATAATTGTAAATCTGTTTATCAAATTCAAATTCATTATATTTTGTTTCAAAAAATGGAGAAAGTGCATCCTCAGAAGCAATGTAATCGTCCCTCCACCGGTAATATGGCTCTATTTCATGCATCGTATCAAACTTATAGTTCTGATGAAGCCGCATTGTCTACTGCCTTTCGGACACTACCGTATCGTTCAAGGAGCTTTTGTGCGACACCCGAATCAAGCCCGGTAGCCTGCATCACCATGTTGACTGCGCGGCCAACAAGTTTTTCATTACTTAGGCGCATATCTACCATTTTATTCCCTTTTACCCGACCTAAACGAATCATGGATGAGGTGCTGATCATATTTAGCACTAATTTTTGCGCTGTGCCCGATTTCATCCGGGTTGATCCTGTCACAAATTCTGGTCCGACGACTACCTCAATTGGATGCTTGGCCTCAGCTGCTACCGGACTACCTGCATTACAAACAATACATGCAGTTTCAATGCCATTTTTATTCGCCATTTTCAAGCCCCCAATTACATAGGGGGTTGTTCCGGAAGCTGCAATTCCAATTAGCACATCCTTCCTTGAGATATTAAACTCTTGAAGGTCTCTCCAGGCTTGTTCACTATTATCTTCGGCGTTTTCAACAGCTTTTCGGATAGCCTTATCTCCTCCTGCAATAATTCCAATGACCATGTCGAATGGAACCCCATAAGTGGGTGGACATTCTGAAGCATCGACTATGCCAAGTCGACCACTGGTTCCAGCTCCGATATAAAAAAGTCTTCCACCGGCACTGATTTTTTCAACAATTACGTTCACAACTTTTTCAATTGCAGGAATTGATTTTTCGACAGCAAGCGGCACAGTTTTATCTTCTTCGTTCATGCCCCTCAATAATTCTCGAACAGACATTTTATCCAGATCAGAAAAGTTGGAATCGGCTTCGGTAGTTCTTTTCATACGTTTATTTGGTTCTACAAAAATCGGAATAATATCGAATAGGAAACAATAATAATTACTCATTATAAATCGCTATACAATTTATTGAAAAAAATAATCAAAATGGGCTTTGAATAGTTGTTTTGGATAATATGGATGCTAACTTTACGTGATTTTAGATGTTTTGTTTTAATGCGTTCATTCACAAAGAAAAATTTATATGTGGTCGCGGCTTATTCAGCAGTACTTATTGCAGGATTAATACTCGGCCCGAAGCTGGCACGTGAAAATGAGAATTCTGGAGTCGGTTCTTTCCTTTCTTTTGATCGAACAAGGTCTTCATCTAAAGTTGAGAAGGTAATCCGTATCATTAATGAGAATTATGTCGACTCCGTGAGACTGGATACTGTTGAGGGAATGGCTATTCAGGAAATTTTGGAGCAACTTGATCCTCATTCAGCTTATCTTGTACCCGAGGAAGCGCAGCTGCTTAGCGAAGACCTGGAAGGCAATTTAAATGGCATTGGAATCGAGTATTATATGTTAGATGATACCTTGCTCATTACCTTAGTAAGAAAAGAGGGACCGGCATATAAGGTAGGATTAAGGCATGGCGATAAGGTTTTGGCTATCAATAAAAAACCTTTAGGGGGTGTTCAAGCAGACACCAGGCAAATTGTTGAACAAATTAGGGGAAGGAAAGGATCTTCAGTTGAATTATTGGTTAAACGGGACACGGCATTTAAGAGTTTTAGCATACTTCGGGATCGGATTACTGTCAGTAGCATTGACGCTTCCTATATGTTAACTGCCCAGACTGCCTATGTTAAAATTAGTAAGTTTGGGGCCAGAACAGATGAGGATTTTCATGCTTGTTTATTCAAATTGAAAAAACAGGGAATGAAAAATCTGGTTTTAGATTTGAGAGATAACGGTGGGGGCTACCTGACTTCCGCCACTGCATTGGCTGATGAGTTTCTGGGAGACCGGGAATTAATTGTTTATACTCAAGGAATTCACGAACCACGAACTGACTATTTTGCCAGCGCAAAAGGAGACTTTGAAGATGGAAAACTGGTGGTCCTGATTAATGAAAAATCGGCTTCTGCAAGCGAAATTATTGCCGGGGCCATTCAGGATCTTGACCGGGGCACCATCATCGGAAGGCGTTCTTTTGGCAAGGGTTTGGTACAGGAGCAATTTGATTTTGGAGATGGCTCGGCCTTGAATCTTACTATTGCCCGCTATTATACCGCTTCTGGAAGATCGATTCAAAAATCTTATAAAAAGGGAAATGATGCCTATTTCAGCGAGATAAAAAACCGATCAGGCTATGGGGAATTAAGCCCGGATGGCAAATCAATTCGTGATTCAATCCATCAGAAAAACAAGACCTATGTTACAAAATCAGGAAAGGTTTTGTATGGTGGAGGAGGAATTATGCCCGATATTTATATCCCGATGGATACTACCGAATACAGTGTTATTTTTGAGGAGCTTTCTGCAAAAGGAGTATTTAATGAAATATTGTATAAGCACCTACTCAAACAAAACCACACTTACCATTCCACGGAAGAATTAATAAAGAATTTTAAACTGACAGAATCTGACATCAAAAAACTCCTTCTAATGGCCGCAGAAAGGAGAATTAAGGTCAATGAAACTCAGTTAGCTTCATCCAGAAAGGAAATCGCTACCCGGCTCAAAGCGCTCCTAGCCAGATTCTATTTCGGAGACGAGGGATTCTACAGAGTATTGAATGCAACAGGCCTGGCAATCAGCCGATCGCTGGATATTTTCAATGATCCTTCAGTTAGTCTGGCTTATTGAATTGAATCAACTGCTGTTGAATCAAGATCTAAAGAATCGGTAGCCAATGCAGCTCTTAACATAGAGTCAGCCGCAGCAACCTGAGCAAGTGAATCTTGTTTTGCTTTTTCCTTCAGATCAATTCCATTATTGCATGAGGCTGCAAAAAAACAAAGGGCCAGTACTGTGAACGATATTGTTTTCATGATTAATAGAATTAACTAGTTTGATGATTATTTTTGTCTGAAGAAAATTTGAATAGGAACTCCTTTAAAATCAAAATGTTCACGAAGTTTATTTTCTATAAAACGTTTGTAAGGTTCTTTAATATATTGTGGTAAATTACAAAAGAAGGCAAACATAGGCGAGCTGCCATTAATTTGAGTAACATATTTAATCTTGACATATTTCCCTTTGACTGCCGGTGGTGGAAAACTTTCTATTATCGGTAGCATAACTTCATTCAATTTTGAAGTAGGGATTTTTTTAAGTTTGTTTTCGTAAACCTTCGAAGCGGCTTCCAATGATTTATAGATTCTTCGTTTTTCTACCACCGAGGTAAATACAATTGGTACATCTGTAAAAGGAGCAATTTTATTATGGATTTGCTCTTCAAACACTGCAGTAGTTTTGGTATTTTTTTCAATCAAATCCCATTTATTTACCAGGATAACCACCCCTTTTCTGTTTTTCTCAGCCAGATGGAAAATATTGATGTCCTGAGATTCAATTCCTTCTGCAGCATCAATCATCAGAATGATTACATCTGCTTCCTCCAATGCTTTGATAGTTCGCATGACCGAATAAAATTCAATATTTTCTTTGACTTTTGTTTTCTTGCGTAAGCCGGCGGTATCTATCAACATGAATTCGTGTCCAAACTGTTTATAATGGATATGGATTGAATCGCGGGTAGTACCTGCAATGGGGGTAACAATGTTTCTTTCTTTTCCGATCAGAGCATTGATCAGAGAAGATTTACCCACATTCGGGCGACCAACAATGGCGTATTTTGGGAGCTGATTTTCTTCCTCTGCTTCCTCTTCAAAATGTTGGATCACCTCATCCAAGAGTTCACCGGTACCTGAGCCCGACATTGACGAGATCGGATATATTTCGCCTAATCCAAGACTATAGAAAATACTTGCATCGGTGAGGCGTTGGTTATTATCCACCTTGTTGACCACAACGAATACAGGTTTCTTGCTGCGTCTGAGAACTTTGGCAATATCATCATCAAGATCTGTTACACCGGTAACCACATCAACCATGAAAAGTATGACAGTGGCTTCTTCAATAGCGATTACTACCTGTTCGCGAATTGCGGCCTCAAATACGTCATCAGAATGCGCCACGTACCCGCCGGTATCAATCACCGTAAAATGCTTGTCAGTCCACTCAGCCAAGCCATAATGCCTGTCGCGGGTTACCCCACTGAAGTCATCCACGATGGCTTTACGCGTTTCAGTTAACCTATTATAAAGGGTAGATTTCCCAACATTAGGGCGACCGACTATTGCTACTATGTTACTCATGGTTTAATTCGTATCAAGTATTTAGTATCAGGTATCATTACCTATCCAAAATACTATGCAGTGTTAATTATGTGTTAATTGATCTTTCTAGCAGGTAGATCATGTTTGTATTTCGGAAATCTTTTTTTCAAAATTCTCCATTATTTCATTATCAATTAAAGCAAGCCTATTGGCTAGGGTAAATTTAGTTTTTATTTCGAATGAGGAATCCAAACCCATATCACGTAAATGCTTAAACTCCCTCCCTGAAATTCTTCCTGACCCTTCTCAAATGTTTGAAGTAATGGGAACAACTGCACGTTTAATTTGAGATATCAATACAAATTTTATTCCTCAGAGGTAAACTCTGACAATATCTCATAAATTTCAGAGGCAAGATTAATCGACTTCTGCCAAACTTTTAATTCTTTAAAATTGTGCATGATGTTTTAATCTTCTAGCCTTTGTCTTACTAGCTGATGCCTGCTACTAGGCCTAATACGTATATCCTAATTCTCGTATCCAAATGATTTCAAGTAATTTTTCCTGTTCCTCCAATCGGGGATAACTTTCACGAACATTTCCAAAAAAACTTTTTTCTGAAGGAATTCTTCCATGTCTTTGCGGGCATAGGTTCCAACTTTTTTCAGCATTTCGCCCGATTTACCGATGATGATATTCTTTTGCGAGTCGCGCTCTACAATAATTTCGGAACTGATTCGAACCATTTTTGGTTCCTCTTTAAAAGCCGTAATGATCACTTCTGTACTGTATGGAATTTCCTTATCGTATAATTTGAAAACTTTTTCCCGGATAATCTCCGAAACAAAAAATCGTTCATTCTTATCAGTTAGCGTATCTTTATCGTAATAGGCAGGATGTTCAGGCAAATTATCGAGTATGAACTGCATTACCGCCGGT
>Ga0194130_10006200_pt1 | contig 13980 bp, 10 predicted proteins | sample TA2KigsurfametaG_FD_160084 | JGI IMG/M metagenome (GOLD analysis project Ga0194130, IMG submission 160084) | Freshwater microbial communities from Lake Tanganyika, Tanzania - TA2015050 Kigoma 12 surface | ecosystem: Environmental > Aquatic > Freshwater > Lake | place: Tanzania: Lake Tanganyika... | reverse complement strand
CGACGCGGCGCCACGGTGCGATGCTGGTCTTCGACGAGGTCGTCACCGGCTTCCGCGTCGCGCTCGGCGGCGCGCAGGAGGCGTGGGGCGTGGCCCCCGACATCTGCGTGCTGGGCAAGGCGCTCGGCGCGGGGTTCCCGATCGGCGCCGTCTCCGGCACGCGCGCGGCGATGTCGACGCTCATGGACGGGCGGCTGCTGCATCGCGGCACCTTCAACGGCAACCCGGCCTGCGTCGCCGCCGCGGTCGCCTGCCTCAAGGAACTGCGCGAGGGCGGCCCCGCGGTCTACGAGTGCCTCTCCGCCGCCACGGCCGGGCTGTCCGCGCATGTCGCCGCCGAGGCCGCGCGCACCGGCGCGCGCGTCTGCGCGACCCACGTGACCGGAGCGCTGCAGCTCTTCGCCGGCGTGCAGCGCATGGAGCGCTTCGCCGACATCGCCAGCGCCGACCGCGACCTCGTGCTGCGCCTCACCGGCGAGATGCTGCGCGCCGGCGCGATCGCGCTGCCGCGCGGCCTCATGTACGTCTCGACCGCGCATGGCGAGGCGGAACTCGCCGCGACGCGGGCGGCGATCACCGCGGCCATGGAGGCCTTCGCCGCCGAGGGGCGCTGAGCGCGCTTGCCCGTCGCCGGCCGCGCGGGGGATGCTACGCGCCTCGGGACATGGCGACGCGCCGACGGCCGGCGGCGCGCGCAGCGACGCAGGACTGGCGGGGGAACAGCGGACATGTCGGACTTCCTCTGGCGCTCGCTCGCCATCGGCATCGGCGGGACGGCGGCCATGGACATCTGGGCCATCCTGCTCAACCGCATCTTCGGGATCCCGCTGCCGAACTGGGCGCTGGTCGGGCGCTGGTTCTGCCACCTGTCCGGCGGCAAGGTATTCCACGACGACATCGGCGCTGCCGCGCCCTGGCGCAACGAGCTCGCCGCGGGCTGGATCGCGCACTACGCGGTCGGCATCCTCTACGCGGGCGTCCTCGTCCTGCTCGCGGGGCCGGCCTGGACGCGCGAGCCGACCTTCCTGCCGGCCTGGATCCTGGGCATGGTTACGATCGGCGCGGGCTGGTTCCTGCTGCAGCCCGGCATGGGCGCCGGCTGGGCGGCGTCGAAGCGCGCGAACGCGTGGCAGGTCAGGCTCCTCAACGTGGCGTCGCACACCGTGTTCGCCGCCGGCCTCTACGCCACGGCCCTGCTGCTGCGCTGAGCGCCGAAGCCGCTTTCCCGCCGTGCGCGGGGATGCGAGCCTGCGCCCCCTCATGTCCCCGGGCGTCCATCCTCCGCGCAGCCATTTGCGCAGGCGCACCGCGCTGCGTGGCGCGCTCGCCGCCGCCGCGCTCGCCGTCGGCGCGCCGCTGGCCGCAGGCGCCCAGCAGCGCGCCGAGCCGCGCGCCCCGGCGCCCCCGCCGCCGGCGCCGCCCGTGCAGCCGCGCTCCGTCGCGCGCAGCGGCCACTTCGTCACGAGCGACAAGGTCAGGCTCCACTACCTCGAGGCCGGGCAGGGGCGGACGATCCTCTTCGTCCCCGGCTGGTCGATGCCCGCCTTCATCTGGGAGCCGCAGCTCGCGGGCCTGTCGCCGCGCTGGCGCACGGTGGCGATGGACCCGCGCTCGCAGGGCCGCTCGCAGGTCGCTCGCAGCGGGCACGAGCCATCGCGCCGCGGCCGCGACATCGGCGAGGCGATCGAGCGGCTGGCCGCGGACCGCGTCGTCCTTGTCGGCTGGTCGCTCGGCGTCCTCGACAGCCTCGCCTTCGTCCAGGAGCACGGCGACGCGCGCATCGCCGGCCTCGTGCTGGTCGACAACTCGGTGGGCGAGGGCACGCCACCGGCGCCGTCGCGCCCCTCGACCTTCCTGCCTTCGCTGCGCGCCGAGCGGGAGAAGACGATGGCCAGCTTCGTGAAGGCCATGTACGCGACGCCGCAGGACCCCGCCTATCTCGAGGCCGTCACCCGCGCCGCGCTCGCGACGCCCTACGACGCCCAGGCGAAGCTGCTCTCCTACCAGCGCCCGCGCGAATACTGGCGCGACGCGCTCTACGCCACGCGCCGTCCGGTCCTCTACGCGATCCGGCCGCGCTTCGCGGCGCAGGGGGATGCGGTGAAGGCGCGCCATGCCGATGCCGGCGTCGAGGTCTTCGCCGACGCGGGCCACGCGCTCTTCGTCGACCGCGCCGAGCGCTTCAACGCGCTGCTCGAGGCGTTCTGCTCGGGGCGGGCGCAGTGGTAAAGCGCGGCGCCGGCGACCGCGTGGCGGCGCGCGCGCTGCTGCCGCTCTTCCTCGTCGCCTTCGCGGCCGTGGGCGTCGAGATCGCGCTCACCCGCTACTTCGCAGTCGCGAGCTGGTCCGAGTACGGCTACTGGATCATCTCCATCGCGATGACCGGCTTCGCGGTGAGCGGCGTCGTCATGGTGCTGGGGCGCGAGGCCTTCCTGCGCAACGCCGGCTGGATGCTGCCCGCGCTGCCGCTCGCCATGCTGCCAGCGGGGGCGGGCGGCTGGATCGCGGTGACGCTCAACGCGTTCAACCCGCTCGCGCTGCAGAACCCGGCCACGGCCGCCGCCGAGTTCATGGGCATCCTCGGCTACTACGCGGCGCTCTTCCCCTTCTTCTTCCTTGCCGGGCTCGCGGTCAGCCTCAACTTCGTCGTCCATGCGCGCGACGTCGGTCGCGTCTACGGCTTCGACCTGCTCGGCGCCGGGCTCGGCTCGGCGCTGGCGCTGGCGGCGATGTGGGCGCTGCATCCCTTCGACCTCGTGCCCGCGCTGCTGCCCGCTCTCGCGCTGGCGGCGGCGCTGACGCCGTCGCGGCGGCCGGTGGCCCTGTCGCTCGCCGCGCTGGCGCTGCTCGCCGCGAGCGCGGGCGCCGTGCTCGGCCTCGCGCGCCCCGCGACCAGCGAGTACAAGGCGATCTTCGCGCCGCTCAACGTCCCGGACGGGCGCGTCCTCGCGGAACTGCGCTCGCCGCGCGGCCTCTACCAGCTGCTCGACAACTTCACCGAGCGCCCCGACATCGACATCTCCAACAACGCCGGCGCGATGGGCATGCCGCCGCCGCCGCGCGCGCTCGGCCTCTATCGCGACGGCGCGCGAATCGCGGCGCTGCCCGGCGAGGCGCTGTCCGCGGGCTACGCGCCGGCCGCGCTCGACGCCGCGCCGCATGCGCTGGTCGAGAAGCCGTCCATGCTCCTGATCGGCAGCTCCGGCGGCTTCCGCGTCGCCGAGGCGCTGGCGCTCGGCGCCGCGCGCCTCGACGTCGTCGAGCCCGAGCCGATGGTCGCGCGCATCCTGCGCGAGGGGCTCGGTCCGGTGCCGCCGCTGACCGCCGACCCGCGCGTGAACCTGCTCGACCGCCACGCGCTGACGGCGGGCGGGCGCGGCTACGACATCGTCGCCATAGCCGGCGACGCGCTCGGCGCGGACGACATGGCTCGCCACCTCTACGCCGCCGAGGCGCTGGCCTCGCTCTACGGCAGGCTGGCGCCGCAGGGCGTGCTCTCCATCCCGGTCTCCATCCGCGAGTTGCCGGTCTACGCGGTCCGCGTGCTAGCCACCGCGCGCGCGGCGCTGCTCGCCGCCGGCGTCGCCGATCCCGCGGCGCATGTCGTGGTCTACCGCTCCGCGTGGAACCTGCGCGTGCTGGTGTCGCGGTCGCCCTGGGACGCCGGGCGCCTCGCGCGGCTGCTTGCCTTCTGCGAGGAACGCAGCTTCGACGTCTCCTACGCGCCGGGGCTCGACGCCACCGCGCCGGGGCGCGGCGTCTGGAACGACCTTCCGCCGGTGTCGCTCGACAGCGGCACGTCGGGCGCGTCGGACCGCGCGGTCGACGCGGTCGCGGAGGAAGCGCTGCTGGTGATGGCGGGCGAGGCGCCCGTCGACGCCTTCGATCGCTCGCCGGTGACCGCCGACCGCGCCTGGCTCAGCCCCGTCGTGCGCATCGCCGCGCTGCCGGCCGCGCTCGCGCGCGTCGAGGTGCTGCCGCAGCAGGAGATCGGCCTGCTCGTGAACGCCGCCGTCCTCGTCCAGGCGACGCTGCTCGCCCTCGCCGTGTCGGCGCTGCCGCTCTTCTCGCGCCGCGCGCTGGGGGTCGGCGCCAACCTGCTCGGGCGCGCGCTCGTCTACTTCCCCGCGCTTGGCCTCGGCTTCCTGCTGGTCGAGATCGCGCTCATCGAGCACGCCGCCTTCCTGCTCGGCGACCGCGTCAGCGGCTTCGCGCTCGTCCTCACCGCGATGCTCGTCTTCTCCGGGCTTGGCTCGATGGCCGCCGGGCGCTTCGCCGCCACGCCGCGCCGGGGCCTGGCGATCGCGGTCGCCGTCATCGCGCTGTGGAGCGCGCTCGCCTTCCAGGGCCTGCGTCCCGCCACGCTCGCGCTCGTCGACCTCCCGGCCTGGTCGCGCGCGGCCGCGATCCTCGTCGCGGTGGCGCCGCTGGCCGTCGCGATGGGGCTGCCCTTCCCGATCGGCCTCGACCGCTTCCAGGCCGAGCATGCGGGGCTGCTGCCATGGGCCTGGGCGCTCAACGGCGCCTTCTCGGTGATCGCGACGCCGCTGGCCAACCTCCTCGGCCACGCCGCCGGCCTGCCGCTGCTGCTGCTTGCTGGGCTGTTCTGCTACCTGCTAACCCTGCTCGCGCTTCCACCGGGGACCGGATCTAGATGAGCCTGACGCGTCGACGCTTCCTTGCCGCCTCCACCAGCCTGCCGGTCGTCGCGACCTGCGCGCCCGCGCTCGCCGCGCCGCCGCCCGCGCCGGCCTGGAGCCATGCCGCGTATCTCGAGGCGATGCGTGCATCGGGCCGCGAGACGAGGCTCTCCGAGGCGTCGTTCCGCGCGATCCAGGCGCGACGCACCAAGGCGCTGGCCACGATCCAGTCCTACCTGCGCGAGCGCCTCGGATCGGCGGATGCCGAGGTGATGCGCGCCTTCGCGGAGGTGCCGCGCGAGTACTTCCACTACGACTACGCCGGCAAGCGCGCGACGCCGGGCGAGGCTTACGAGGAGAACGCGAAGCCCTGGGCGATCGGCTTCGGGTCCGCGCTCTCCGACTATCTCGGCCAGGCCTACATGACCCAGGTCTGTCAGCCGAAGCCCGACCATGTCGTGCTCGAGATCGGCACGGGCAGCGGCTTCCAGGCGGCCCTGCTGTCGCGCATCGTCAGGCGCCAGTATTCGATCGAGATCATCGAGCCGCTAGGCCGCGGCGTCGCGCCGATCTTCGCGCCGCTCGGCTTCGCCAACGTCGAGACGCGCGTGGGCGACGGCTTCTTCGGCTGGCCCGAGGTCGATGGCGGCTTCGACACGATCATCGTGACCTGCGCCGCGCAGTACGTGCCGCCGGCGCTTCTGCAGCAGATCAAGCCGGGCGGGCGCCTCGTGATCCCGATCGGGCAGCCCTTCCGCCGCGGGCAGTTCCTCTACATCTACACGAAGGACGCCGACGGCAAGGTACGCAGCCGCAAGGACGTCGGCGTGTACTTCATCCCGATGACCGGCGCGATGGAGAAGACCCCGGCGCCGAAGTGAGCGCGGCCGGCGCTCAGCCCGGCTCGCGCGCGCGCAGCGGTTCGCGCCTCGGCGCGTCCCCGGGCGGGCGGGCCGCGACCATCGGTGGCTCCGAGCCCGGCACCCGCGCGTGGATGAAGCCGTCGGTCGGATAGACGCGGCCATAGACCTTCGCGCCGGCGCGGTTCGCCACGCGCACGGCGGTCCAGTCGTTGCGCGGCGACACGTCGATGACGGACGCGCCGCGCACCGGGCCGACGCCGAGCCAGTTGTTGTGGTCGATCTCGATCTCGCGCTCGTCGACGACGCGGCTGACCAGCGCGACATGCCCGAGCGGCATGCCTCGCACGGAGCGGAAGGACAGCACGCTGCCGGCCTCCGGGACGCTCCCGCGCGCATGGATGCCGGCGGCGCGCGCCCACCACAGATGCGCGTTCGCCTGGATCTTGAAGGCGCTGTGCGCATGGACATAGGCGACGCATTGGCCGCGCCCGCTCGGCACGGCCGGCGAGGCGGGCGGCGCCGCGGCCCTGTGCGCGGGCGCGGCGGCGACCCGCGCGGGCGCCTGGCCGGCAGCCTGCGCCTGTTCCCGCCGGGGTGGGGATCGCTCCGCCTGCGCGAGAGACGGGGTGGCTGACGTCGCGAGCACGGCGATCGCCAGCGCCGCCAGTCGCAGCGGCGCCCGGTGGCGCTTCATCGGTCGCGAAGAGGTCATCGTCCGGCTTCAAGCCTCTTGAAGGGGAACGGAGGCTAGCCATCCGGCCGGGGTCGATCAACCATTGTTTCAATTTGTTGCGGCCATGCTCCCCTTCCCCGCGCCGGGCGGCATCGGACGGGGGCCGGCTTGCCAGCGACTCCAAAGGGATGCTTCCTGCACATGGTCACCGGGAGGACACGACACGGCATGCTCAGACGCTTCCTTCTCTCCGCCGCGGCCGCTTGCGCCGCGGCCGGCGCGGCGCCCGGGATCGCGCGCGCGTCCGTCCCGACGCGCTGGGACGGCAAGCTCGCGCCGCCGCTGAACAACGCGGAGGCCTTCGTGCAGTGGGCCGTGCGCAATCGCGGCGAGGACCCGGAGCAACTGCGCCGCCGCTGGGAGCGCTACCAGGCCGCCGTCGCCTCGAAGGACATCCTCGACGACCGCAACCGCACCGCCTTCCTGATGACGCCGCGCGAGCATTTCGTCCTGCGCCAGAACCTCGCGCGCGCCTACGAGCACGCCTTCCTCGACATCGGCTACGGCGTCACGATCTCCGGCCCGCACCTCGTCGCGCGCATGACGCAGGTCATCGACGTGCAGCCCGGCGACAAGATCCTCGAGATCGGCACCGGCTCCGGATACCAGTCCGCATACCTCGCCTATCTCGCGCAGCGCATCTTCACGATCGAGATCATCCAGCCGCTTGCCGAGCGCACGCGCGGCATCTACGAGCGCCTCGCCGGCGAGGGCTACGTCGAGTACGGCGCCATCAGCACGCGCAACGCCGACGGCTACCATGGCTGGGAGGAAGAGGCGCCCTTCGACAAGATCATCGTCACCTGCGGCATCGACCACATCCCGCCGCCGCTGCTGCGCCAACTGCGCAACGGCGGCACGATGGTCATCCCCGTCGGCCCGCCGGGCGCCCAGCGCGTGCTGAAGGTGGTCAAGGAGGTCGGGCCCGACGGCGCCGTGCGCGCGACGCGCTCCGACATCTATGGCGGGCGCATCGTCCCGTTCGTGCCTTTCACCAAGCTGGAGGGCGGGGTGATCAAGGGAACGCACAACAAGTGACCGCGTCCGTCGCGGGCGGCCTCCCGCGGGGCGCCTACTGGGCGACGGCGCTGGTTGCCGGCGCGCTGATCGCGTTCCAGATCGCGGTGATGCGCCTCTTCGCGGTCGGCAGCTGGGCGCATTTCGGCTCGCTCGTCGTCAGCCTCGCCATGTTCGGCTTCGGCCTGACGAGCGCGGCGATGAGCGTCGCCGACCCCTGGTTCCGGCGGCGGTGGAACGAACTCGCGCTGCTGTCGCTGGCGTCGTTCCCGCCGCTGGCGGTGGGCTGCAACCTGCTTGCCCAGCAGGTCGGGTTCAACGCGATCTTCCTCGTCTCCGACCCCAGCCAGAAATGGCGGCTGGCGGCGACGATGCTGCTCTACCTGATGCCGTTCCTCGCCGGGGCGCTGTTCCTGGGCGTCGTGTTCCAGCGCGCGCAGGCGTCGTTCAACCGGGTCTACTTCGCCGACCTGCTCGGCTCGGGCATCGGCGGCCTCGCCCTGCTGGCGACGCTCTACGTGCTGGCGCCCGCCGACCTCGTCCTGTTCCCGATCGCGCTCTGGCTCGCGGGCGCGCTGTGCTGGACGGCGGCGACGGGGCCCGCGCGGCGCGCGATCCCGGTGCTCGTGGCCTCCGTCGCAAGCATCGCCGCGCATCTCCTGCTGCCATCATGGCTCGGCGTGCCGAGCCTCGCGGTGTCCGACTACAAGGGCGTCAGCTACGCGCGCAAGTTCCCGGACAGCCGCCTCGTCCTCGAGCATCGCTCGCCCTTCGGGCTGCTCGAGGTCTACGAGAGTTCCTACCTGCATTTCGCGCCGGGCCTGTCGGACAACGCAGCCTTCAACCTCGAGAAGATGCCGGAGCGCGCCTACTGGGGTCTCTACATCGACGGCGAGGGGCCGCAGGGGATCATCCGCAGCCTGCCGGCGGAGGAGACCGCCTACTACCGCTACCTGCCGATGGCCTACCCGTACCTGCTGCGCAAGGCGCCGGAGACCTTCGTCGTGCAGTTCGGCGGCGGGCTCTCGACCGCGCTCGCGCTTGCCGCTGGCTCGCGCCACGTCACGGTCGCGGAGAGCGAGCGCGGCGTGCTCGACGCGTTCCTGAACCACCCGGAACTGCGCGCCTTCACCGGCGACATCCTGCGGCGCCCCGACGTGACCGTGATCCCGCATGACGGGCGCCTGCACCTCGCCGGGCGGCGCGACCGCTACGACGTGATCGACCTCTCGCTCGCGGACTCGACGGGGCTTTCGAGCCCCGGCGGCTTCGCGATCGTCGAGAAGTTCGCTTACACGCGCGAGGCCATGGCTTCCTACATGCGCGCGCTCAGGCCGGGCGGGATCCTGTCGGTCACGACGTGGAACAAGGAGGAGCCGCCGAAATCCGTGCTTCGGCTCTACGCGACGATGGCGACCGCCGCGCGCGAGGTCGGCGGCCCGGACATCGCGCGCCGCTTCTTCGTCGTGTCCTCCTACCTGTCGACGACGACGGTGCTCTACAGCCGCGACGGCTTCACGGACGCGGAGGTCGCGGCGCTGCGCAGCCACAGCGCGGAAATGTCCTTCGACGAGATCCACGCACCCGGCGCGCCGCGCGAGGCGGAGGACGTCGCGGGATTGCTGCGCGGCTACCGCGAGCAGATCTTCGGCGCCGGCACCGGGGACGGCGAGGCCGCGCCCGCCGCCGAGGGCGAGGCCATGCCCCCGACGCGCCTCGCGCGCGCGGCGTGGCGCGCGCATGTCGACGGCACCTGGCCGGCGATCGCGCGCGACTACGTCTTCGACGTCCACGCGCTGACCAACGCGCGGCCCTACTTCGCCGCCTACCTGCGCGCGGGCGACCTGCCGCGCGTGCTCGACCGGCTCGACACGCTGCAGGACGAATGGGGCTACCTGCTGGTCTGGGCCACGCTCGCGATGGCCTGCGTCGCGGCCGCGTCTCTGGTCGCGCTGCCCGTCCTGTTCGGCTGGCGCGCGGCCTTCGCGGCGCAGCCGGGCAAGCTCGCGGCGGTCGCCTACTTCGCCTGCCTTGGCCTCGGCTACATCGTGGTCGAGGTCGGGTTGATCGCCCAGTTCGTCATGGCGCTCGGCAACGCGACGATCTCGGCCTCTGTCCTCATCACGGGCATGCTCGTCTTCTCCGGGCTCGGCGCGCTCGCCTCTGAGCGCGTGCGCGCCGGCAGCCCGGTCGCGATGCCGTCGATCTTCGCGTCGATCTGCGCGCTTCTCCTGCTCTACGGCCTCGGGCTCGACCGCGCGCTCGACGCGATCGGGACCCTCGACTACGGCCTGCGGCTGGCCTGCTGCTTCCTGATCGTGCTGCCGCCGGCCTTCCTGATGGGCTTCCCGATGCCCGTCGCGATGAACGCGCTCGCGACGCTTGGCAAGCAGCGCATCTTCATCTGGGCCTGGGGCATCAACGGGTGCTTCTCGGTGATCGGCGCGGCGCTGGTGCCGATCCTCGGGACCTCGATCGGGCTCGATGGCACGCTCGCGGTCTGCGCGGCGGCCTATGCGATCGCCGGGGCGAGCTTCCGCATGCTGCTGCGCCGCGGCGCGGGCGCTGTCTGAGGGCTGGCGTCAGCCTGGGTCGCGCGTGGCGCGGCCGGCCGCCGGGCCCCGGTGGTCGCGGGGCGGGGGGGGCAGCACGGACATGGCCGCGCCCACCGGCCTCGCGGCGACGTTGACCGCGTCGTCATGGGCGCGCGGGTGGATGAACCCGTCGGTCGGGTAGACCTTGCCGTAGGTCGTGGCGCCGGCACCGGGCTTCACGGCGACGCGAACCGCGGTCCAGTCGTTGCGCGGCGAGACGTCGATCACCGAGTGGTTGCGCGAGATCGCCCCGCGCGTCCAGTTGGCGTGGTCGATCAGGATCTCGCGGTCGCTGACCACCCGGGTCACCAGCGCGACATGCCCGAGCGGCATCGACTTCACGGACCGGAAGGACAGGACGCTCCCCGGATCGGGAACGTTGTCGCGCGCATGGATGGCGGCGGAGTTCCGCCACCAGTCGCGGGCATTGCCGCGAACGCGGAACGCGCTGTTGGCGACGACGTACTGGACGCACTGGATGCGCCGCTGCGGCGGCTGCGCGGCCTGGCGGGCGGCCGCGGGTTTCGCCGCCTGCTTCTTTCGGGCTTGCGTACCGGTGGTCGCGCGGTTCGCCGCGGGCACCGACGCGACGTCCCCGCCCGCGGGGCGTCGGGTGGCGACAGGCTCGGCCTGGGCCAGGCAGGGCAGGGCGAGCGCGAGCAAGACGGCGCACAGCATGCGACGGTGTGCCGCGGGGCGCGCTTCTGTCGGTCGCTGGATCCGGGTCATCGCTGGCGGCCCTTGTGGCGAAAAGAAGGCAGAAGGCTAGCCACCGCACCAGGCCGAATCAACGATTGTTTCACTATGTTGCGAATCGGCTCTGGCGACGCAGCGGCTGGCCCGAAATCCTTCAACCCATTGGCTGGATTGGATTATCCAGAACGGCTGGGGGCTGCCAGTCGGCGAGCCGCGCGATCGCCGCGCCAGCGCCCCGGCGCGGGACGCCGATCCGCCCGCCGCCACCGGGCTGGCATGCGCGACTCCGCCCCGGCGAGCAACGCCGCATGCGGCGATGGCATCCGAGCCGGCCCGCGCGCCGGCCTGTCGCGGGTGTGCTTGTGCCGCTCGCGGGCCGCCCCCTACAGTCCGCCACCGGGTCGTTTGGAGATCGCATGGCGGGCTATTCGGGACTGCGCATCCTCTCGGAGGGACTTCGCGGCAACGCGGGCTGGCGCCCGGCGTGGCGCAAGCCGGAGCCGAGGCGCGAATACGACGTGGTCGTCGTCGGCGGCGGCGGGCACGGGCTCGCGACCGCCTTCTACCTGGCCGAGATGCACGGCATCACGAACGTCGCGGTGCTGGAGAAGGGGCCGATCGGCCTCGGCAACACGGGCCGCAACACGACGATCGTGCGCTCCAACTACCTGCTGCCGGAGAACCACGACTTCTACGAGCACTCGCTCAAGCTCTGGGAAGGGCTGGAACAGTCGCTGAACTACAACGTCATGATGAGCCAGCGCGGCGTCATCAACGTCTTCCACAACGACGCGCAGCGCAACGGCGCCATCCGGCGCGGCAACGCGATGCGCCTCGCGGGCATCGACGCGGTCCTCCTCGACGGCCCGGGCGTGAAGGCGATGTGCCCGCTGCTCGACATCTCGAACGGCCGCTTCCCCGTGATGGGCGGCCTGCTCCAGCCGCGCGGCGGCACGGCGCGCCACGACGCCGTAGCCTGGGGCTTCGCGCATGCCGCCGACGCGCGCGGCGTCGACATCATCGAGCATTGCGAGGTCACCGGCATGATCGTGGAAGGCGGCGCGATCCGCGGCGTGCGCACCACGCGCGGCGAGATCCGCGCGCCCAAGGTCGGGCTCGCGGTCGCCGGCAGCACCAGCCTGCTCACCGAGATGGCGGGCTTCCGCGTGCCGATCGAATCGCACCTGCTGCAGGCCTTCGTCAGCGAGGGGCTGAAGCCGATGATCGACTGCGTCGTCACCTTCGGGGCGGGGCATTTCTACATCTCGCAGTCGGACAAGGGCGGCCTTGTCTTCGGCGGCGGCCTCGACGGCTACCCCAGCTACGGCCAGCGGGGCACGCTGCGCGAGGCCGAGCATGTCTACGCCGCGGGCGTCAGCATGATCCCGGCGCTCGGCCGGCTGCGCGGCCTGCGCTCCTGGGCCGGCATCATGGACATGTCGCCCGACGGCTCGCCCTTCATCTGCAGGACGCCGGTGCGCGGCCTCTACATGACCGCGGGCTGGTGCTACGGCGGCTTCAAGGCGACGCCGGGCTCGGGCTGGTGCCATGCCTGGACCATCGCGCGCGACGAGCCGCATCCGCTCAACGCCGCGTTCACGCTCGAGCGCTTCCGCGAGGGCCGTATGATCGACGAACGGGGCAACGGCCCCTTCCACTGGATGCACTGACATGCTGCGGATCGACTGCCCGCATTGCGGGCCACGCGACGAGGCCGAGTTCACCTATCGCGGCGACGCCACGGTGGTCCGCCCGGGTCCGGATGCGGGCATCGAGGCCTGGGACGACTACCTCCACCTGCGCGACAACCCGCGCGGCTGGACGGTCGAGTGGTGGCTGCACTCCGCGGGCTGCCGCGCGGTGCTCAAGGTCCGCCGCCACACCGTCACGCACCAGGTCGACGCCGTCGCCGTCGCGGGCGGTCGCCCCGGGACGGACCGCGCATGAGCCAGTCCCGACGCCTTGCCGCCGGCGGCCATGTCGACCGCGCGCGCAGCCTCTCCTTCCGCTTCGACGGCAGGTCCCTCGAGGGCCATCCCGGCGACACGCTCGCTTCCGCGCTGCTCGCCAACGGCGTGCGGCTCGTCGGCCGGTCGTTCAAGTACCATCGCCCGCGCGGCATCTTCTCCGCCGGAGTCGAGGAGCCGAACGCGCTCGTCGAGTTGCGCGAGGGCGCGCGGCGCGAGCCCAACACCCGCGCCACGGTGGTCGAGCTCTTCGACGGGCTGGTCGCCGCCAGCCAGAACCACAGGGGCTCGCTCGCCTTCGACTGGATGGCCGTCAACGGCCTGCTCGCGCCGTGGCTCGGCGCCGGCTTCTACTACAAGACCTTCATGTGGCCGGCCGCGTTCTGGGAGCGCGTCTACGAGCCGCTGATCCGCCGCGCCGCCGGCCTCGGCCGCGCCTCGGGCCTTCCCGACCCCGACCACTACGGCACGATGCACGCCCATTGCGACGTGCTCGTCGTCGGTTCCGGCGCCGCCGGGCTCGCCGCCGCGCGCGCGGCCGGCGCGACGGGCGCGCGGGTGATCCTCGCCGAGCAGGACTTCATGCTCGGCGGCGACCTGCTGAACGAGCCGGGCCTCGAGGACTGGCGCCGCGAGCAGCTCGCCGCGCTTGCGGCCATGCCCGAGCTGCGCCTGCTGCCGCGCACCACGGTCTTCGGCTTCTACGACCACGGCGTGCTCGGCGCGGCCGAGCGCGTCGCCGACCACCTGCCCGAGCCGCCGCCGCATGCGCCCCGCCAGCGCTTCTGGACGATCCGCGCGAAGGAGGTCGTGCTGGCCACGGGCGGCCACGAGCGCCTGGTCGCCTTCCCGGGCAACGACCGGCCCGGCGTCATGCTCGCCGGCGCGGCGCGGACCTATGCGCGCCGCCACGGGGTGCGCGCAGGCGACGCGGTCGTCCTCTTCGCCACCCACGACGCCGCCTACGACGCCGCCTTCGCGATCGCGGAGGCGGGCGCCGCGATCTCAGCGATCGTCGACCCGCGCGAGGACAGCGCGGCGATGCAGCGCGCGCGCGACGCCGGCTTCGACGTGCGCGCGCGCAGCGTCGTCTCCGACACCACTGGCCGCGCCGGCATCCATGCGATCGAGGTCCGCGCGCGCGATGGCGCGGGCCGCGGCGTCGCGCTGCCGGCCGACCTGCTGATGATCTCCGGCGGCTGGAATCCCGCCGTGCACCTGGCGAGCATGTCGGGCGCGCCGCTGGCCTGGAACGAGGAGTTGCAGTCCTTCCTGCCCGGCGCGCCGGTGCAGCGCGAGCGCAGCGCCGGCGCGTGCCGCGGCGTGAACGGCCACGCCGCCGCCGCGGCCGATGGCGCCGACGCGGGGCGAGCGGCGGCGATCGCCGCGGGCTTCGCGGGCGCCGAGGCCTTCGCCGCTCCCGCGGCGCCGGCCCCCGACCACAGGCCCTGGCCGCTCTTCGAGGTCAAG
>Ga0194130_10006197_pt1 | contig 13981 bp, 14 predicted proteins | sample TA2KigsurfametaG_FD_160084 | JGI IMG/M metagenome (GOLD analysis project Ga0194130, IMG submission 160084) | Freshwater microbial communities from Lake Tanganyika, Tanzania - TA2015050 Kigoma 12 surface | ecosystem: Environmental > Aquatic > Freshwater > Lake | place: Tanzania: Lake Tanganyika... | reverse complement strand
GAACGGTTAGAGTGCCAACAGTGACACCAAGGTCTGTGCCTTGAACGGTTAGAGTGCCAACGGTGACACCAAGGTCTGTGCCTTGAACGGTTAGAGTGCCAACAGTGACACCAACTACACCAACTATATTGTCAATAGTTAAACCATTACATACATGTGCAGGAAGGGGATTTATGTAACTAACTTCATATGTAATTGCATTTTCGGCTTGAAGCGGCGATTGATATTCCCCTTCTGCGATCCCAGGCGGAAGAGATGAATAAGCAAGTTTCATATATTGAAAATGTGCAGTTTCTCCACTAGAAAGGTTGACATAATCACTTGCTATGGTATAAGTAATTCCACTAGTTTCGATTTCGTAGTTGTCGCTAGTTGCTCCCATTGGGTTCTCCGCTGTGCGTGTTGTGCAGGGGTGTCTGACTCAATTCTTATAAATAGGATTACCTACCTATGTATATTTCTGAAAACAAGGCTGATATGGACATAAACAATATCCGATTTCCAAAAGAAGTAGAAAACCATGTACGGAAGCACGGTGTTTCATATATTGACGGAGTGCTTGCTGTTTGTGAACGATTCGGCATTGAACCACAAGTTGCTGCTAAATTTTTAAGTAAACCTATTATTGAAAAAATAAAGGCTGAAGGGCAGGAACTAAATCTCTTGCCTAAAAAATCTAAATTACCTGTTTAGCACTTGACACAACCCGTTTTTGTGGTATTTTACCTACATACCTGTGACAAAAGTTTTGTCACACATTTAACACACACCGTACAAATAGTACAAGGAGACATCTATGGGTTTTAAAGACATGAAGAGTTCATCTAAGAATTCGTATCAAACACTCGCGTCCGAAATGGACAAAATGGCAAAACGGTCAGAGTCGTATAAGGACGACCGATTATGGAAGGCTGAAACAGACAAGACAGGAAACGGTTACGCAGAGATTCGTTTCCTTCCAGCTCCCGATGGCGAAGACCTGCCGTGGGCGCGTGTGTGGCATCACGGTTTTCGTGGTCCAGGCGGTTGGTATATTGAGAATTCTCTCACCACTATTGGTCTAAAGGATCCAGTGAGTGAAATGAATACTCTGTTGTGGAACACTGGTTCAGACAAGGACAAGGCTATTGCTCGTGATCGCAAGAGGAAGTTGTCGTATATGTCTAACATTCTTGTGATTAGTGACCCCAAGCATCCAGAAAACGATGGGAAGGTGTTCTTGTTTAAGTACGGCAAAAAGATTTTTGAGAAGATTCAGGAAGCAATGAATCCTCAGTTTCAGGACGAAAAACCCCTGAATCCGTTTGATTTTTGGAACGGTGCTAATTTCAAGTTGAAGATTCGTCAAGTTGAAGGGTACACAAACTACGACAAGAGTGAGTTCGCTGCCCCCTCTGCTTTGCTTGGTGGTAATGATTCTGCACTTGAGAAGTTGTGGAAAACACAGTATTCGCTTGTAGAGTTCACAAATCCAAAGTCTTTCAAGTCTTATGATGAATTAAAGACTCGTCTTGAAGCAGTTTTAGGAGGAAACATTCGTGCAACTTCTGATTCTGCTGTTGTGGTTGGTGGTGCAGAAAAGGCATCATTTGATGACGAAGACGAGTCTGATGTTACTGTTGTGAAAAAGTCTCCTACTCAGTCCACAAAGAAGAGCCCTGTAAAAGAAACTGTCAACAATACTGACGATACAGAGGATGCGCTTTCTTACTTTGAGAAGTTGGCTAGCGAAGATTAATAGACAGTAGTTTTGGTTTTAAAACAATTTTGTAGAAACGCCTAAAGGCGTTAGCAAGGGGCGCACCAAAGTGCGCCCTTTTCTTTTTAATTCCATAAGCCACTTAAAGTTGCTTGCTGCATAATCTTTATTGTTGGTTCATTATTTCTTTGACGAAGATCGTCGTGAAAATTGTTTACAGTAGAAGACACAGTTGTATTTATTTTATTGCCTCCTGCAACAGCAGACCTGTTATTAGCCGTGACCATTTGATTTTGTGTTTCCTCTGTTGCTTGATTTAGAGCATTAGTCTCTGAGTTATACTTTTGCAACATTTGTCCTAAAGATGTGTTTGGCGTTGTTGGAGAAACAACTCCTGTTGCTTGTTCCGTGTTTGTATTTGGATTTGGAATCATTGCCGCTCCTGTTGCGGAAGCAGCAGCATTAACAGCAGACAATCCTGACTTGTTTTCTGTACCACCAATAAAACCCGCCTCTCCTCCTGCTGACTCTGCACCTGCACCAGGCGGTTTAGTTTTACCTTCACTCTTAGCTGATGACTCATCATCAACACTGATCAGAGAACCAATACCAGGAATAGATGCAATCATGTCGTATATGCCTTTTCCACCAACTGCATCTGCAAGTAGTCCTGCAAGTTTTTCGCCAACCCACATCCCACCCATCGTTCCAATAAGTGTTCCAATACCAGGAATTGGTATGGCTGTACCAGCAGCACCTCCTAATACTGATCCTAATCCTGAACCAAATGCACCAACAATTGTACGTCCAATTTTGTCTTTCTTTTCTTCGGGAGATAGTTCTGGATCTGCTTTTATACCCATGATATCATTGATTGCCAATGCACCAGAAATTATTGCTCCAAGACCAGGTATGGAGACAACGCTTTTTATTACCTTTCCTGCGTTTGATTTGACATAACTTCCAATAGCTTTTAATGGATTTAGTTTGCCTAGAGTATCAGAGGCCGCATCCAGTGCTTTTCCACCAACATTTTTGACCGCACCCAGTGCTTTTCCACCAACATTTTTGACCGCACCTAATGTTTTGCTAAAGAAACCACCACCACTCGGTTTGACCATATCCAGTGCTTTTCCACCAATATTTTTGGCAGCACCTAGTGCTTTTCCACCAATATTTTTGGCAGCACCTAGTGCTTTTCCACCAATATTTTTGGCAGCACCTAGTGCTTTTCCACCAATATTTTTGGCAGCACCTAGTGCTTTTCCACCAATATTTTTGGCAGCACCTAGTGCTTTTTCTTTTGCCGCACCTATAACTGTTGATAGTAATCCACCGCCTCCGCCTGATCCGCTAGTTACTAAAGAAATAAGATTAGAGAGAAGTCCACCACCTTCTTTTCCTCCTGCTCCTCCACCTTTAATATCAGAGATACCAGAGGTTAAAGAACCATACTTTCCTTTAGACTCTAATTCTGATTCTCTGTTTGATAGTTCTAATGTATCGCTTGTGTCTTCTTTAAATTTCTTTTCTAGCAGGGTTTTGATGCCCATTATTTCTCGGTGAATTTGTCCTAGACTTTTTAACTGTTTTTTTTCTATTCCATTTTCTTCTTTGCTAAGTTCACCTGCTTGGTCTTCTTTTGTCATAGACAACATACTAGGAATGGATGCAGCAGGAGTACCGCCGACTGCTGCTACGCTTTTTTCTGCCAAAGATCTAGTTAGGTCTTGTTTTGGAATGGATGCAGCAGGAGTACCGCCGACTGCTGCTACGCTTTTTTCTGCCAAAGATCTAGTTAGGTCTTGTTTTGGAATGGATGCAGCAGGAGTATCACTTAATACTCTGCTACTAATATTTTTGATCACACCCAGTGCTTTTCCACCAACATTTTTGGCAGCACTCAGTGCTTTTCCGCCAATACTTTTAACCATAGTAACAACAGGAGATGCTGCTTTAGAAACTGTAGAAACTGCTTTAGAACCAAAGTTTTTTGCTACATCTAGTGCTTTTCCGCCAACACCTTTAGCAATAGTAACAACAGGAGATGCTGCTTTAGAAACTGTAGAAACTGCTTTAGAACCAAAGTTTTTTGCTACATCTAGTGCGTTTCCGCCAATACTTTTAACCATAGTAACAACAGGAGATGCTGCTTTAGAAACTGTAGAAACTGCTTTAGAACCAAAGTTTTTTGCTGCATATAGTGCTTTTCCACCAACATTCTGAATTTGTTTTCTTAGTTTTCTTCCTATATTGAATGCACCTGATTCTCTCGTGGATGGTTCTGATGTATCACTTGTTTCTGATGTGTCGCTTGTGTCTCCTTTAAATTTCTTTTCTAACAGGGTTTTTATTCCCGTTATTTCTCGGTGAATTTCTCCCAAAGTTTTTATTTGTTTGCCTTCTGCCGCTGTCCCCGTCTCTCCTGTCTCTTTTTCTCCTTCTCGGTCTTCTTTTGCCATAGACAACATACTAGGAATGGATGAAGCAGGAGTACCACCGACTTCTGCTATGTTTTTTTCTTCCAAAGATCTAGTCGAGTCTTCTTTTGGAATGGATGCAGCAGGAGTACTACTTATTCCCGCACTCTTCTTTCCTCCGCGAGCAATTTGTTCCTGCAATCCACCAGAGTACTTTTCAAGCATTTCTTTCTGCTCGCGGCGTTCGCGGAGGAATTCGCTTAGTAATCCACCTATACCTGGAATTTTACTTACAATCTTTTCAGGCAGAGTTTTCCTGAAGTCTTGTGCCTTTTCTTTTAAGAAAGCAGCAAAGGTTGTCCTCTTTTTTAGTTGTTGCTCTACAGGAGCAATTATTTCATCTAGTTTTTTTGCTATCCCTGACTGTTCACCCTGAGTCTTTTTGGCAAGATTTTGTATAAACTTTAATTTTGCGTATATGGCCTTTGCTTCTTCTCTTGATGAACTCATTGAGGCTTCTGATAAAGAAACAGATTCTTCCATTAATTTGAAAGCAGCAGCACCAGCAGGGTCTTCTCGATTGAATTTTTTAGAGTTTTCTGCTATGAATTCTTCCACAACAGAGCGAACCCCACGCTGATCACCTATTCCAATTACATATTTTTCAAGTTCTGATGTTTCAAAACCCATATCTTGGCGTTGCTTGATAAGTGCTTCAAGCAAACCTATTTGGGTTGTAATTTTTTCTTCTGTAACTTCAGAAGTCTCAGTTGGTGTATCCGTTGAAGTAGGAGTTACATCAGGTACAACAACTGGTGTTGATTGTTGGGAAACCCCTTTAGCAGGCTTTTTGTTATTGCCTTTAAATTTGCTTTTCTTTTTTTTGTCTCTGCTTTTGTATGATTTTCGTTTAGCCATGATTCATGCTACTCCCTTAAAGTCATGATGTATAAGTCATAGCATTTTTTTGTTTCTTTCTCGCTCTTTTTCCTTTTTCAAATGATTAATAAGCAAATTTATGTATATGTCCCTTTCCCAAGGAATCATGTTTTCTAATTCCTCTAAAGAGTATTTGTGATGTTGTAGCAGATTAAAGGCAATTTGATAGTATGACCCCAAGTCACTATGACTCAGGGCTATTGAAAAAAATCAGATACACTCTTTATCTGTACTAGAACCGATTCGCCGCAGTTTGGGCAAGGGTATCGAAACTCGTACTTTAGTTCTGGTATTGTTTGGAGAAAATCCATGATACTTTTGAATTGTTCTGGTAAAAGGTTGTCTATAAACGATGACAGTTCCTGTGGATCAATGTCTCGTTGTTCGTAAACTTGACCATCAATAATTACAGATTCTATACATTTTTTTGCTAATTCGAAAGCAATTTCTACCTCGTTTTTTTCGTAGTCGATATCGTGAATAGAAGGATATTTCATTACAATTGAAAGGGTATCCGTAATTTTAATATTTGAATCTACTGGTTCTTTATCTTGTGGTGCGATGGTAATCTGATCAAGTTTAATTTTTACTGAGGTTGCGTGTCCACACTTGGAGCAAACAACTTGTGGTTTTGCTTCCTCTCCAACAGATTTTGATCGAATCTGTAAGAACGCATATTCTGCATCCGCAGCACATAGTCGCTTAGTGTCTATAGTGTCGTTTGTACACGACAAAATAACATTACTCATAGCGTTATTGATTTCGTTTACGTTTTTAGATTGCAGGGCAATCAGAAGCACTTTTTCTTCCTTTACCAAGAAAGGACGAAACTTTACTTGCATTTTTGAAACAGGCAAAGTCATGCTGTACTGTGGAAGTGTTGTATTAGACAACTTCAGTTTGTTCATAGTATTCCTTTGTGATAAAGAGTGTACCAATCACTATTTATTGTATATCATCTATTTATACTGATCTTATAGTGTTGTCAACAGCATTTAAACTTGAATTATTTTTTCTAAAACTATTAGGGTTGAATTGTATCGTATCGACACCTAAATCTGATGGAATTCCGTAGGTTTCGTTTGCTGCTTGATACTGTATTGATGTGTATTTTCTAAATGATAGTGTAATATCCTGCCGCATTATCTCGTTATCTTTTTCGTAACCTAATTGAATATCACCAATTGATTTGGGATACACTTCTTCTACTTGTATATCATGAAGTAAAACATCGTCTTTTCCAAGCACAGATATTACCATGTCTGTAGTGTAGTCATTGTAATAAGAAAATTTGTAGTTTTCTGGATCACATACAAGTTGCATCCACTTTTCAAAGAACAGTCGTTCTTGCATATTTCTTGAGAGGATATATGTGAGGGTGATTTCTCCTGCATATATGGGTTCGTATGGAATATTGCGTGCTGGACCGTAGTATCTGAACGGTTGTGTGGAGAAGGATCGTCCAGGAATTGTTACTGCTTCGCAACGAATTGATAGCTGTCGGGTCTCTGCGGAATTGTTTGTGAAAAATACTCGTGGAGTATTGATTGCAACAGAGTACCGATTGTTAAATGCTATTCCTTGCGAGAGAATATTGTAAAACATTTCGTTAATGTTTGATGGTAGATACGGCATTTATTTTCCCTTTATGAAGTTTCTGGTGATTGCTTTTCTTGATTTTCTGAACACTGTTGTTGGTTTAGCATTTTTAAAATTCATGGTGTTTGACTTCATCATGTCTTCCCATAAATCAAACGGAACCATAATGGGTCTTTTTGTTATGCCTTTCCATAGATATTTTTTGTAACACGGCTTGAAAAATCTGAAATTAGACCTGGCATTCAAGTGGTCGTAGCTAACCAGTAGTCTAGTTTTCCAGTCTTCACTTACACGGATTTGCGGTAAGTATTTTATAAGATTTTGGAACAAGAACTCTCTATACTCTAAATCTAAAAAGTGGATATTAATCCCAGCAAATCCCTCTTTATAAGACTTTGTAACTAATACCAATGGAAAGGTGTCATAATACGTATTACTAGAAAGAAAATATTCGTTAGTTGGTTGATATTTAAAAATTACAAATACACCAGGTATAAGTCTGTTTGGCATCATTAGTCTATTCGTTTTGTTCATTAGTTGTAGAAATTTAATGTACGTTTGATTTGTAGAACCAATAACCGAAGTAGTTTCGTCTATTATTTTTTGTAGTTCTAGTTTTGAATCTATGGAAATCATGACTTTTTGAATATATCGTCTTCGGTCAGAATCTTAAATTTCCATCCTTTGGTATCAGACACCCGTTTTGCTGCTTCCCACTTGGCATTATTGGTTATCCACGTTTTTACTTCGGTGATATATCCTTTGGTGACCCTCTTTTTCTTTTTGGGTTCTTGGCATTGCTTTTTGGGTTTGATTTCTACCAACCAAGTGTTGATGCCTTTCTTAGTTTTTACCTCGATCAAAAAGTCTACAAAGTATTTGTGGATTTTTTTGTCTAGTGGGTTAATGTACGGAATTACTACTTCTTCTGATGCCCAACGTGTCACGCTAGAACTGCTGTCGCAAAACTTCATAAACTTTCTTTCCCACATACTCCTGTAAACAATTTTTGTTGGATCTCCCATGTACTTACTTGTATTTTGTGGTTGAAAAATGCCTTTGTACGCCATACATAAATATGTAGACTCCGCCCATTCAAATAAGGAATTTCTGAATGCCTACAGATAACAATCCCTTCTTTTTGAAAAGACCAGAACAAGCCAGACAAGGACAAGTCATAACATCTGATGGTAAACAGTTCACTGCAACCAACAGAAAGTCAATTAGTGCAGGAAGAGCATTGCGAGCAGAGTCCATGGCTGACCCAATTATGAGTGCCTTGGAAAGCACTCCTGATATGGTGCGTGGTGACCGCAAGCGACCTTCTATTCTTAAATTTCCTATAGAAATCGGATCAGGTGAAGTACCCCATGTTATGCAGTTTCAGATATTTTGGAGACAGGAAAACAAGGATTTGACAGACGCTAAGGGGGAGTTAAGCAAAGCAAAACAGGAAAACGAGAGAAAACTCCAAACCATGAATACCATATCAAGTCTTATAGACAAAGGAAACTTTACATACGAAAATGTGGCAAAGTCTCCTCTTTCTGATACGGGAATTGCAGAAATTCGTAGTATGGTAAAGGATAATTCACTTCTAAAGGTTGTAGACCCATCTGTAAACGATAACCTTGCAAATTTACTAAATCTGAATCCTGGAGAGGCAAAATTTATACTGGAGCAAACTATTAAGTCTCAACAGAAAAAAGTTGACTCTATTGCATTTGAAATAGAAAATGGAGCAGGTGCTATGGGGTTTGATGACAACGACAAACTACTTCTAGAAAATCGTTTTCAGGGAGCAGTAAATCGTACAACTGCTACGGGAGGAGGAGTACTTGGTGGATTGTTTGGACTTGGAATTGGTGCTTTAATGGGTGGTCCTATAGGAGCTGTTGCGGGTGGCATTATCGGTGCTGCCGGTGGTGTTGGTGTGCAACAAGGCGCAAAAAAATTGCAAGCTGGAACAAAGTACGATCAGATGGTTTCCATCTACCTTCCGTTTTGTACAAAGATAAACAATGAAGACTCTTTTTCATACGAAGACTCTGAAATGAAAGCAGCAGGCGCAATTGCTGATGCTATAGGTTCGGATCCATTGAATACAGCAGCGCAAGTTGGTCTTGCAGCTGTTGACATTGCAGCTGATAGTATAGGACAGGGTGCTGTTGCAAAATCTTTGACAGGAACCGTGCTTAATCCTCGTTTGGCAAAATTGTTTAAACAAAAAGAATTTAGAACCTTTTCTTTTATGTGGGAATTTTATCCTCGTAGCAGAGAAGAAGTAGAAATGATTCGTGATATTATTGAAACATTTCGCTACCATGCTCATCCGGCAAAATTTGGAGAAGCGGATGGAGCTCAAATCCAATTGCGTGTACCAGCAGAGTTCCGTGTTCGCTTTTTGTCCACTAATCCAGATAAAAACAATCAGGCAGGATTTGTTGAAAATGAGTATTTGCCTAGAATTGGATACTGTGCTTTAAGCAGTATAGCAGTAGACTACTCACCCAATGGTACATATTCGTCTCTTTTAGACAATTCACCAACAGCAATAACTCTGTCTCTACAGTTTAGTGAGATGGATGTGCTTACACGAGACAAGGTTGAAGAAGGATTCTGATGTCTTATTTTACCAAATTTCCACTTGTTAATTATCCTCTTGGGGTTGGTTCGGATCTGAAGTTTGTTTATGTACGCAATTTACTAAGAAGAATTGGTCTTTCTAGTGACCTAAAATCTTCTGCTGGCGCATTTTTGGAATACGATATTAAAGACGGAGAAAAACCAGAACAAATTGCAGATCGGGTTTACGGCGACCCTTCTTATGCTTGGGTAATTTTGTTAACTAACGATATTATAGATCCGTATTATGACTGGTATCGCTCTGAACAGTCTGTTCAAGACTACATCCAAAAAAAGTACGGTGGATACTTTGCGTATGTTGCAACAGGTGATAATTTTTTCTATAAATCATCAGTAGATACAGGTGCTACTTTATCACAGGGTTCTGTTTCTGTTAGAGTACTGGAATATCATCCCACATTTTCTCGTTTATTTGTAGACAAACCTGTTGTGGTTGGCCCTGCTACAATCACAGAAACAGGAGGGGTTCAGCATACCGTTAATGTTAAAAGAGTTGATGAGGGATATTTATCTGTTCATCATTTCGAAATACCTAGACCTGTGGGTAGTTGTGGAGCAAGTGAGTTTGTTACAGTTGATCCCTTAACCCAACAGAGCAATAGTTATTCTGTTCTAGGAGGGTTTATAGGATCGGCATCTGATGTATATCCACTCCCTGATGAGGGGAAAGGATACGTCCCTGATTCTGGAACTGTTGATTTTTGGGAAACGTTTATTGGTGGTTACATGGGAATTTCTGGCAGTCCAGTTAATCAATACGCTGTTTCAAACACAAAATACGAAATAACGTTAAACGATTCCAAAAGAACAATAAAGGTATTACATCCACGATATTTGTCGCAGGCAATCAAGGAATTGGAAGGCTTATTAAGAATTTGATATGAACGAGCACGGATCACAAATCTTAAAAGCGGGAGACTACAAGATTGAAAGTCTTACCCTACACTCACTTGTTACAGGCGACAGTATTAACTTGTCTGCTCTGTATCAGTACATAGAGATATACGAGGACATATTTTCTCCGTATCTCACAGCAAAAATTCACATTGAAGACTCACTAAATCTTCCCGAAAGAATGCCCATTATTGGGCAAGAGAAAGTTGAGTTAGTTTTTAAGACCGAAATAACCCAAATGGAAAAAATCGAATTGGTTTTTCGGGTGTATAAACTTGATTCCCACGAGATTATGGACAATGGAAAAAGTCAAAAATATGTTCTTCACCTTATAACTGAGGGTGGTTATTTTAATTTCTCTGAGTATTGTGGTTATTCTTTGCGTGGTCAAACATCAAAAATGGTTAATTCTATTTTCACCAAACACTTTCCTGATAGTGTGTGGAAAAACAAGTTAGAAATAGAAGACACTAACGACAACTACTCGTTTGTGATATCAAAATCATATACACCATTTAAGGCAATTTCTTGGCTTGCATCGAAAGCGCACACATCTACAGCAAACGATTACAGTCCGTTTTTGTTCTATGAAACAATAGACGGTCATCGCTTTAAAAGCGTGTCAAAAATTATTGAAGACGGGTCTGCTAACATTATTCCGTACCTATACACACCTGCAAATGTTGCAGTTCCTGATGGAAAGATTGAGAGTGTATCTTTTTCTACAATTTTACCAGCACGGTATCATCGAATACAAAAATTAGAAGAGATGTCTCGTTTTGATACAGTGTCTAATATTATGTACGGAACAATATCTTCTTTCATGGAAGTACATGACTTGATTCGCAAAGAAACAAGAAAGCACACATTTTATGAGTCTGATGTTTTTGATTCTACTAAAAAACTTGGAAGTTTAAATCATTTCAGAAAAACCGATTCTGAAGTAGACAAGGTGTTGTCTAAAGGTTCTGTTTATTTTTATATGCCGTCTACAGGACACACCGTACACACAAAAAGTAATCCAATAGTAGATAATTTTCAATCAGAATCCTTGTTTCAAAAAAATAAATACCATAAAAATAATTTGCTTACACAAAAATTAATGATTCAAGTTATGGGCGATACTCGTCGTAGGGTTGGTGATATTGTTGACATCATAATACCAAAAATTCAGTCTGATTCGCATCTGTTTGACGATCCCAATGATAAAAATATTGGTGGTAAATATATGATTACTAGCATTAAACACAATCTTGCCACCGCGTATGTGTGTAAGTACGAATTATCTAAAACTCATATGGAGGTGTGATGAAAGGTTATTTGGGAAAAGAAGGATTTGTTTGGTGGCACGGAGTTGTTGAAGACGTTAATGATCCTCTGTACATTGGGCGGTGCAGAGTGCGAGTTTTTGGATTTCATGTAGAAGATTTGTCTGAACTGCCTACGAGTCATTTACCGTGGGCGTATCCCATGCAACCAATTACTAGTGCTGCAATTTCAGGAATCGGAACTTCTCCCACTGGACTCCTTGTTGGTTCTCATGTGTTTGGATTTTTTAGAGACGGAGAAGAGGCTCAAGACCCTGTAATAATTGGTTCATTTGGTGGTATACCTTTACGAGAAGCAGATACAAACACTGGATTTTCAGACTCTACAGGACGGTATCCTGCAAAACCATCAGATGTTCAAGCGCGGAAGTTTCCTATTGGTGTCTCTGTAATTGGTGAACAGGACACCAATCGTCTTGCGAGAAATGAAGACACAGAAAAAATAAAATCTACTGTTGTAGGGTATAAAACAGGAAGCACTAAAAAGGGAATTAAGAGTGTACCGGACATGGCACAGAAATCTGTGTGGAGCGAACCACCTACTCCGTACAATGCACAGTACCCAAAGAACCACGTGAAATACACTGAAAGTGGTCATGTAGAAGAGTGGGACGACACACCAGGTGCAGAAAGAATTCACACCTATCACACCTCTGGATCGTTCACGGAAATTGGCAATGGGTGGAAGAACGCAGAAGGAAAACCCACAAATCCTGATGGCACACGGGTTCAGCGTATTGTGGGTGACGATTACGAAATTGTCCACGGCAACAAGAACATTCACATATCTGGTCAGCGAGGACTAAACATTGTGGTGGATGGTGCGGTGAACCTTACTATTAATGGTGGTGGAAACATACAGATCACAGGCAACACAAATATTCTTGCCACAGACGATGTAAATCTTCAGATTGAAGGTTCTCTAAAAGCATCGGGCAAAAAAATTGAATTTTATGCGGACGGAGACATTGGATTTTCTGGACGCAGCATATCGTTTATTACGGACAGCAATGTTATGGTTATGCAGCAAGGAAAACGAATTGAGGTGAATTCTGGTCAACCTGTGGTAAAACCAAAGCGGGTAAATGTTAAGGGTGGTGGATCGTGAGCATGAACTACCGAGGCAAGCACCGTAAGTATGTTGAAGGGTCTTCAGAATACGCTGTGTACACCTACGGAGATGTGGTGGAGCGTGGTGGTGTTTCGTATGTGTGCAATGTTGAAAGCACAAAAGGTTACCTGCCAGAAGAGTTAAATTCGGGATTTACTCCGATTGGTGATAAACTTGGTGCTACTGGCGCACAGGTTGATGGTGGGTCTTATATCTAAACAAGGGAGAAAACCATGCCAGGATTTGGAGTATGCAGAGCAAATGTAGACACAGCAGGAGGAACCATTCTTGTGGGTAATCCGTCCTTTTTTGTGGACGGGTTTCCTGTTTCTGTAGAAGGAAATCCGGTACAGAATCACGATAACGATTCTCCCCACAATAATAATCCAGTTATGGTTCAAGGCAATTCAAATTTTCTTGTTGGCGGCATTCCTGTGTGCACTATTGCTAGTCAAGCGAGTTGTGGCCACCAACCTACAGGGTCAAGTACTTTTTTTGTGGGGTAATCTATGGCAGAAACACCGTGTCCGTGCAAGCAAAAACTAACAGACGGCGAAAAAGGGATTCTTAACTTTGGATTAAGCAGTGAGATGTTAAAAAATCCTAACGCTGCTGCTATTAACATGGCGCGACAGGTTGGTGGATCAAATGTGACCAGATTAAATGGATTAATAGACGCGGCGGGAGCAACTCCTTTACAAGGTCAGCTTCCGCCAGTATTGGCACAGGCATTGCCGCAATTAAATCAGGCAAAAACTAAAATTACGCAACTACAAAACACTGTTACTGGATTCGAAACAGAGTGCAATAGATTTACAGATCCAAAGCAATTAGTGAATATTATTAGTTCACTGAGTTTGTACGGTGAGTTGTCGTGTGCTTTGGGAATCGAGGGACTTGATATTGGTGGTGGATTAAATGTGGTGAATCAGAACGGACAACTAAGTATAAATTATGCAGTAGCAGCAAATGTGGACATTGAAAATATTTTAAATCAGTTTAGTGACGGTAGTTTGGGAACAGATGCAGCAGGTGCTGTTCAGCAGTTGTCGGAGGGATTAAACACGGCGTTTCAAGCATTAGATGCTGCAAACGCAGCAATAGGGAATGTAATGGCACAAGCGTCTGCAATACAAAATGAAGCTGCAAACTTTATTCAAAAATATACAAGCATTAACTCTTTAGCAAATCTTGTAAATGAAGCAAGCACTGATCCGTGTTTTAAAATCGGAAGCACTCTAAACGGAAGTCTTGTTAGTCCCCAATTTATTGATGTGGTTCGGGGTAATTCTATTGGATTTGGAACCAGCTCAAGATGACAACAAACCCCTCTATTGTTGAACAC
>Ga0194130_10006193_pt1 | contig 13986 bp, 19 predicted proteins | sample TA2KigsurfametaG_FD_160084 | JGI IMG/M metagenome (GOLD analysis project Ga0194130, IMG submission 160084) | Freshwater microbial communities from Lake Tanganyika, Tanzania - TA2015050 Kigoma 12 surface | ecosystem: Environmental > Aquatic > Freshwater > Lake | place: Tanzania: Lake Tanganyika... | reverse complement strand
TGCTTTGGCTAGACCCTGTGCCTGGGTAAAGCACTACATTAAAGTAATCATTCGCCTGTGTCGTGCTAGTAGCACCTATGGTCGGCGTTTCTAGGTTCTGTGTGCAGAGTGCTTTGAATCCAGAGGGGGCGGTGTAAAATGGGCGTTGACCGAAGTTAATTGTGCTTGTAGTTGTTCCACTATTGCCACCTGTGTAAGCACTCCACTCTGTTGATGTAGACAAAGTTGCAAATTGGTTTGTCCCGGATGTTGGGTTTCCTGTTCCCGCACCTGCTGATGTGTAGTAAGTATTGTTTTTACCAAACCACACCTTACCGCTGTCTGCATCATAAGCAATCTGAAAAATATCACTTGATGCTAATGCACCAGCTTGAGTGAACTGAGTTGTTCCATTTAACAGCCAATAGTGAGTGTCTGAAACATAAATGTTGATTCCTGGATTTGAATGATTTACAGGCGTTGCCGCTGACATTCCTGTTAAACCAAATATCCAATCAATAGATGCACCCGTTCCGCTTGAAGCACACTCAACATACCATTTACCGGATGTTGGAAACGCCATTGTTGCTTTGGCTATCTCTACCGTTCCAGTTGTTAATTCTAGGTTTCCGTTTATAGGTGTTGCCGCTGAATACCCCGATGGTGCAGTAGTTAGCGGATTCAGCGTAGCGTAGTTCCCCCGCACCTCACCACCAGCCCCTGTGTCTGTGCCATACGATGTCGGCGTGTCTACTAAGGAGTCATTAGCAGCGCCAGCAGTTACAGAGAATCCACTAGGTGTCCAATTATTATTGTTGCCAGATGAGTCCTTGCCTAGTGTTGCGGCGGTGATGTTGGAGTTATCTGAGAAGTTGAGATAAAAGCCGTTATTGCCGTATGTGCCTGTGTAAGCAATAGGTTCCCATACGCCTGTGGATGCGTTGGTCTGACCGAAATAAGATGGGTCATAAGCATAGCCGTCAATGAAGTTGATTTCGGTTAGGTAGCCGTTGAAATAATTAGAGGTTCCTGTTTGCAAACCAATATAAGTTATAACATTGTTATTCACGTTGCTTACTTGGCTTGGTCCCGGATATGTTGCTGTTGAAAACGCAGTTACTAACGACCCATTGACATAGATCCGCATCCTATTAGATGAAGTACCGTTGGTTGTATCCCAAACAAAAACCAAGTGGGCCCAAGCCGCAGGATCACGAAAAACTTGAGTAGTATTTAATCTTCCATTGATAGAACTGCTATTGCGATTGAACCAATCAATGATGTCACCATTGAAGGTAATGTTTGTGTCGTTGGTGCCGCTTGTGCCTGCGGAGAATATTGGAATATTTAACGCTGCTGATAAAGTTCCACGTTTGACCCAACCACTCCAAGTCCAGGTAGTTCTATTACCAGCAACCGCAGGAGTCCTGTTTAGATACGCACCATCCGCAGAGTTAAACCGCAGGCTGCGTTCTATCTGATAGGCTTGCGCTCCACCAGCGCCTTCGCCAAGTATAAGTTGTTGTGAGGATGACATTAGGATACGTTCCCTGTAATGACACACACGTTAGCATTAGCAAACAATACTGTTGCAATGCCGCGAGTTGCAAGTGATACGTTAGCTTTATCACTATCAGTACCAGCTATGTAAGCCGTACTAATTGCACAATTTACAGTAACTGCTGCGTTAGTATTGTTAAACAGTGACACTGCATCACCGTTGGCAAAAGTACCATCTGGAACGGTAATTGAACCGCCAGAAGTAATCTGTACGTATTTGCCTACATCAGCCGTAGTCAATGTATAAGACGTATTTTTAGGGCCACCGTCAGGGATATTACGATAGCCAATACGGAAACCAGAACCACCTTCAGTAAACGATATTGCATTAGCGCCTGAGTTAAAAATACCCGTATCGGTATCGTCTGTGAACCGCAATGATGGGCTAGCAGCATTGCCATTGGCTAGCGATGCAACCGTTACGGTCACGTTGCCACTAGAAATGTTGGCACCAGCTATATTTGCAGCGGTAATTCCAGTAAACGTGCCGCTTGTAATCGTCACATTAGACATAGTGACATTATCAAATGTCTCGGTCTGTACCGTGACGTTATCCAAGGTCACATTGCTAATCGTGCCTCCGGTAATCGTCACATTGCTTGCCTTTAGGTTGGCAAGCGTTTCAGCGCCACTGTTTATACCGTTTATAGCGTTTGCAAGTGTAGAAAAATTGCCATCTAATTGAGATAGCGGGATCGACGTTGTTGCGTTAGCAAACGTATTAGGAATAGTTACCGGAAGTGCCATTTAGAACCTCGCTCTCAATTCATGCTCCAACTGGAAGCCGTTTATGGTGAACGGTACCGTTTCACCAGTTAATGTAATGCCAAGATATTTACCGTACATCTTAGCGTCTGATCTGTATAAATAATAGTCTGTACCGCCCTGCACAAAATTTGATGTCCAGCCAATAAAATTGCTGCTGTTGTTAGTCCACTGCACTACCTGACTAGAGTTATTGATCCAGTCGATAGAATTGGCAAAATCAATTGCTGGAGACTGTTGGTTTTCCGAGTCGATGTAGCAGTCAAAATTAGCAAAACCAGTGGCTAGAGTAGCCTCAATGCCAACTTTCAAGGCTTGTTTGTCCCGAATTGGGTCACCCATGGGCCATAAAGCAGACTGGATTTCCCAAGAAATGCCAGATGTAGAGTCGGCATAAAACTTAATTAGATTCGTGCCGGTTGTACCATACATAAAAATGTTGCCCGACTGCACTGCCGAGGCCGTCCGGGTAATGGTGCTACCCTGATCGGTAATAAACCATTTACGATCAAAAAACACAGCCTGAATCTTGCGCGGCGTGGTCGTACCGTTTGTCTCTTCGTTATAAGTAAACGTCCAAGCAGCGCAGAGCAGGTTATTGATTAGCACCTGACCGCCAGTGATCGGCTCAGTAAAGTCAATAGCGCTAATTAAGGTATCTATGTTGTCACTAATTTTGCTGGTTGTAGCACCGACTAGAGCGTAGATGCCGTATCGGTTAAGAAACAGCATTGACCGAAAGTACGGAAAAATGGCGTATTTAAAGTTTGAACCAATGGATGCGCTGACGTTGGTATTGGTAAAGATTGTCTCGCCAGTGTTGCTATTGATCCGCACATCGGAAAAAACATTGATAGAGTCTTCACCGTAGACATAAAGGAAGTTATTAGCGGCAATAATTGCCGATATGTCGGTTCTTAGCGTTGAGTCGGTAAGTGTGATGAACCCAGAAGAAATCGACACAAAGTCATTAAAAGTGTCAGCGGCAGAGTAATAAACTGTACGACCATCAGCAATCCAAGCACGACCAGAGAAAGTGGCAATACCAGTGCCATTTTGGTTAAAAAGAGCGCAAGTGACGTTAGCACCCGACCCGGTAGAACCTGTAATCGTGATTGTAGGTGCAGATGTGTAGCCATAGCCTGCCTCCGTAATGATGATGTCTGCCACTGCATTGCCGACCAGTACAGCTTCAGCCGTAGCGGTGACACCGCCAACCTCGTTTGGGCCACCAATGGTTACCACTACGTTTGTGTAGTTTGAGCCACCGTTATTGATGGTGACTGAACCTATTGATCCAATGCTATTTAAGTTTGTACCGTCCCACGTTTTATAGCCTTTAGCTGGATCAATAATTAAAATACGATCATTTTTCCACTGTACGATCTGTACGTCAGCATTGGAAAATGTGTTGGCAGCAGCTAAATTGCCAAGAGTATTAGTAGTTAGGTCGACATATTGAGCAGCGCCATTTTCCTCAAACGCAAACATAAACTCAGTGTTGTTGATATTGGCTGATGCCATATACGTTACAGTATTGGCAAAGGCGACATTGGCTACATTTTGCGGTGCATTAACAATTTTTACGTTACCGTAACCGATTGGCTGCGTGTTCTCTAACCACGCAAACTCGCCCTGCTCAATGGCAGTGCGGTTGTTTTTGACGTTTATGCCACGAAAGTCTTTGCTTACGAAATAAGACTTTTTCTGCTCTACCGCAGCCATTTAGTACCCCGACTGATAGACAGACGGAATTCGGCGCGTGAAGGTGCTGTTTAGACAGCCAAGGATTTCTTTTGTGTACTCTTGCTTAAAGATTTCCGCTTCACCGTAGGACTGCTCTTGGTATTTTGCTTTGTATGCTGCAAAGAATGGGACTGCTTCTGTGAACGGGTCTGGGATTTCGGTGTCTGGATCGGCCCCTGTAACAAGCGGGGTCGGAAGAACGACAGTATCCAATTCCACAGTGTACGTTTGATCGGGTTTTGGCCCGATGTAGATTGTTTTGTAGCCATACATTGAAAACCCTATGGGCCTCCCATTGTAGTTCTGCCAAAACCGTAGTTGGGCATTGAAGTCCGTCCAAGCCATGTAATACATAGGCCAGCGGCTATCACCCCAATACAAATTTATATTAAGCACATCAAGTGTGCTGCTACCTTGCGGCAGGGCAGAAAATGCTATTGTCTCAACGCCAATACTTAGCGTATGAGTTTGCAGGATACGCCTGCATCCACTGTCTCGGACAGTGTTGCTACGTGCTTCGTTAATGTATGAAGTTAATTCAGCATCAGTCCAAAAATTACCATTAACGTCGTGCAACAACCGCCTTGTATCGGTGATGTAGTCGCTCAGAGTAGGCATTTTTACTCATTACTGTAATTGCTGGACTTTTGCCACGCCTCTGCTCTCGGCTTTGTAGGCTTTGGGCATTGGCGCGGCTACTCGTTCCACCACCGGGGCTGACAAGTGGACTTTCTTGTTAGGCTCTGATGAAAAGGTAAACTCACTGAGTCGGCTCATAGCTTTCTCAAAATCGGTGTTCATCTTCATCCAACCAAGCCTTACAAAATACGGTTCTTTATCGTCTTCTCCATAACCAAACAAGTGTCTTGCCACTATATCGGTAATCTCAACCTCTTCATTAGTTGGAAACTTAATGTCTTGGTTTGAGTACCGAGCCGTAAAAGTCATTCCACGGTTAGTGACATACACTGGCTTTGTCATAAAGAAACGATGTCCCCATACAAATTAACGTCACAAGTTACGCCTGACGCTGCTGTGGCAATGTTGAATTGCAATGCCTGAGTGGTAAACACGTTAGCGTTAGCCGCCGCAGACAAAGTTAAATTCACATAAGAAGACGTAGATGAGGCACCGGATGTTACCTGTGCCGCTGCAACAGCAGTGCCGCCACGCGACACTGCCGTAAACACACCTACGTTTGCTCCTGTTGCTGCACCACTAAAATTACTTAGCGTAATGCGACGCACAATGTATTTAGATGCTTCCATAACAACCAGATTGGTGTCTCCAGTTGTCGCAAGCGACTGACCAGGCAGGCTTGCAAGCCGAAAATCACCAAACTCGTCGGGATAGTTGCTACCTACGTGATTTGCGTCCATCATCTACTCCTTATGCGTATGTGTCAGGAGCAGCCTGACCTTCATTCACACCAAGGAGCGTAACAGTTGCATTGCCGCTGGCGTTCTTAACAAAAACGTTCACACCGTCCGAGATAATCACACCACCAGTATTTGCAGCCATGATTGTGCTGTTAGCCGAGCCAGTATTAGCAATTACAGTTACGTTTGCTGACGGAACCATAATGAAAGCACCAGCCGGTATAACCGTTCCTTGACCGGAATCAATGGCAGTTACAGTTTGGGTTTGAAAGTACGCGCCAGCAGTATTTGACGCTGCCGCAGCCAGAATAATCTTATTGATTGCGAGTGACATGTCTAGTTCTCCTTTACAGTGACAGAGAGTTGTAGCCAGTCACCTTAGTCATAGACTTAGGCTTGGTGCTTACCATTTCGGCAATCATCAGCACTGCGCCAACATAACCAATCTGGAAGTTGGGCAGAGTTGACTCAAAGCCGGTGAACGCAAACGATGCCTGCTCATGGATATACAGAGACAGGTAGTTAGTGTTCAAAAGGTAAAGCGTTCCCTCTGGGCAATACGGATCAGGATAAATCGGAACACCAGCAACCATTAGGGCGCGGAAAGCAGCCTGTGGGCCATTGGCATCACCATCAAAACCGGAACCCGGAGTAATCATGTACTGCTCTTGGCCTACGTAATCTTGAGCAAGCAAAGTCCAAGTACCAAAGCCGCACACACCAAAGGTGGGCACTTCAGCGCAGTTCTTCACTGTGCCGGAGATATACTGGAGTACGTTTTGGCGGGTAGGATTGACCGAGCCAGCGGCATACTCTTTGGAAGCCCACCAAGTATAGCTAGACCGATTTATTCCACCATAGGTGCCAGCAGAGTCGACAGCAATGGGCAGTCCAGTAAATTGTTGAGCATCTGATGTGTTGGTATACAGCGAGGTCGCCATTGCGTCCATCATCACGTTGGTCGCGTCATTCATGCGAGCCTCAATGAGTGGGATAATTGCGTAGTCTTGCTGTACCGCACCTTCCATACCGAGGAACGGTACGGGAGAGACAAGCAGCTTCAGATTAAACTCAGCGTTATAAGCGCCTTGTTGAACCGAAGGTTGGGCAAAGGAGCCGGAATAATCCGACCACTGAGCGTTGACAAACTGCGACCCCTGAACGGGCACCGTCACCGATGACACACCGCCAGAAGCGGTTTGACTATTGGCGATCAGTGCAGCCATGAGGGGCGTAGAGTTATAAATCTGCACGACCATCTTGGGAATAAATGCACGGCGCGTGACGTAAGTCAGTTCCGTGTATTGTTGACTCCCAGAGGCCGGGATAATTCCACCGCCAATAGGCATTTTGATCTCCTAGAAAAAAGCCCCTAAACCATCAGAATCACAAACCAATTGGCTTGGGATTCTTCCTAAACTCCGCTAGTGCCGCATGTGCTGCATCACGGGCTGCGCCTACAGGATTTTTCATAAAATCCTTGGTATTAAACTTCGACATTACGGGCTGCGGAAACTGCGATGGTGTGGGTGCAGCCATCTGCTTCATGTACGCATGGTACTCAGCAGCGGTTTCGTGATTCGCTATTCCCTTTTCAACCATGACTTTTTCGACTTCCTTAATATCATCTTCAGAATCGATCAAGCCCTTTTTGATCAGAGATTGACGACGCCTCTCAAGCTCTTCCCGTGCCTCTTTCTGACGTATCTGGTCTTTTAAACTCTGTACTTCAGCCTTAGCTTCGGATAGAACCTTATTTGTTTGCTCTTCGATTTCCACTTCTGGAATCGGAACATCCGGGCGAACCTGCTTAGTCAGATGCAAAAACGGTTTGCGAGTACGTGGGTCTTCAAACAGATTTTTTGCAAGGATTGCAAGTTCTTGTTGTGCTTCTGGTGATAGATTTTCTAATGACATTTATAAGCCCCTTTCGTCAGTTAGATTACTTTTTTGGTATCACCCGGCTTGCTAAGAGTCATCTTGTTCTTAGCGCCAATTTTGCTTGGTGAATCCAAGCCACCAAACTCAGCCATACGCGGGGTATTCACGATCTGACCGTTTTGTTGCGTGTTGTCCGTCGGGCGGCGGGGTTGCAGCGAACCACGCGGTTTGAAAAGTTCCATGGAAATTCTCCTAAATAGGCATTACAGGTTGTTGAGTACCGGGTACTGGTGCGGCGGCTACTGCCCTTGCTTCAGGTGTCGCACCACCCGCCTGCGGCAAGGTTTGAATTAAATTCATAATTTCGGCAGGCATTAGCTGGCGAGTCTCAGACTCACGGGAGCCAAACTTGGCAGTGATTTTAGAAACCACATCTTGTAGTGCCTGACCTTCTTCGGAAGCCATGCCAAAAGTTTGCAAAGCGTTTTGCAGCATGTCTAAGGCCATCATCACGTTTAATCGTGCCTGCTCTTGCATACCTGCTTGCGGCTCTGGAGTAGACATCGGTGAAGGCATCGGGGGTGTTAGCGCCCCCTGCTCTGATGGCGGCGGCGTTGGCGCAGTGGCTACATCGCCCTGCTCCTGCTTAATCATGTCCATCATTTGTTTGCTTGAAACAGCCATAGCCTCACCTGTCCCTATGATGTACGGATTTTCAATTGACCAAAACTATCATGTCAACCAAAAAAAAGTGGGTGAGCGCATTTTCCCCACTTATGATTTACGCATGTATCGTGTACCGTAGGAAGCACGGGGGAAGTTTGTGCGCTGCGCTTGCCGGGTATAACTGATCTTTCCCTCACCCCGCTGCTCGTTTTTCAAGGCACCTTCTGTCATCCGGGGCTGATCGCCGGTACGCAGATTGCCCTCTGGCATATTTTTCATTGCATGTCCTCCGCGACAGGTGCAATTGCCGGTTGGCCTTGAGGAATTTCAGGGCTTTGCGGTGTCTGCACATTCTGAACCTGCTTTTTTAAGTCTTCAAGCAATAGTTGCTTCATTGGTGGGTCAAGCATCTCAATTAAGCGCTCTTTGCTAATCGTACCAGCTTGAAAAAGGCTAAAAGCCAGTTCCCGCATGTCTTCCATAAAGATTGGACTATTGCTGTGCGCGTCTACTTTGACGTTAAAGTCTTCTGTAAACTGTGCTGCTATAAACTTATTCCCGTCTTCATCTACATACGATGTATCGTCATACACCATCATCATCTTCAAATAGACGGTAGCTAGCTTCTCAAGCGCACTTTCTACGACCAATGCCCGCTTTTTAGCCCGTGAAGAGCCGAGTCGAGCCAGTTGCGAGGCATGTCCAGCGCTACGAACACCACTTTCACCCCGGCCTTGCAGAACGGAAACGATACCGGAAGCCTCCGCAAACATGGCATCAATCTCAGCAATCTCTCTAAAGATGTCATTTGGTATGTCTGGAGTGAATTGTTCGACCTTTGCGTTGGGCATATCGGTAGCTAAAAGGCCCGCTGCACGTTGCAAGGCAAAGTTTTTCTCATCCAAAATACCTGTAAAGCCCATCAAAGCTGTCGGTGGGCTTACTTGTTTGTCCAGTAATTGCATGATCTGCGTGGTGCGCTTATTCCTCATGTCTTGCAAAAACACCAGTCTTTGCACCTCAGACTGTCCCCAGTAGTAGTCATACTGTGGGTTAGGGGAGATTTGCACAAAAGGCACTTCGCCTTCAAGGAACATCATCTTCGATGGGCGGTCATAGATGACCACATCTGGGTCAGCAATCGTGACGCAGACATAATCGCCTAGATCATCGTCATAAATCCAAAGCTCACGCATTTCCACCGTATCTTCAGCCACCATTGGCACGTAACGGTTAATACCTGCAAGGTTTAGGTTAATGTTTCCGTAAATTGTTGGATTAGTGGCAGAGGTAATGACACGATCCACACCAGATGCGTCACCTTTGGTTTCCTGTTGACTAAAGGTAATTCGTCTAATCAATTCTTCGCGCTTAGGATGCGACCACAGCCTTGAGAACAATTCACTACGGGTCATGTAGTAGATTTGCACCATGGCTTCTTGCCTATCGGTATAAGGCGTATCTTCTCTAAGCACTCCCATAGCGCTAGGCTCAACCATGTAAGGGTGGATGCCGTTGCGCCATACAGGCTTAATAAAGGTGCTGTTATAGCAAAATGACCAGTTAAGCGCCTGTCCGAAAACTTGATCGGTATTACTGTTTAGCCAATAATCATAAAGCGCCTTAGTCAGCACCGGCACCATCTTGTGATAGTGAATCGGTTGCGATGCACCAATGTTAATTGAAAAGCGCGTAGAGTCAGCCGCATACATAAAGGCTGAAAGCTGATCAATATGCGGGAAGATTTTGTTGTATTGCGCTGGCGCTTCCTCTGGCCCTGCGCCAAACTGGTAGTAAGCCTTCAAACACATGTAGTCGGTCTTACGCATTTCGACTGACACCATGCACTTTTGCATGATGTCTAAGTAAAACATCTCGCGGTCAAGCGGTTCGGTAGGAATTCTCATTTGTCAATCTTTAGGTTTTGATGGTCGGCAATGTAACTACCGATACGCGGCCCCAAAAGTTTTGATCCTTCTTTAACTGCACCGATGCCAGAGACATTTTCCCCGCCTACTGACCGTAGATTGAAGCCACCTAAGTCGCCCGGATTACCCCATCTAGGAGCAAACGGGTTTTGCTGATTGGCAAAGCGAGGCGGTTGGGCCTCACCTTTTTTGACTGACTTCACATCGTTCATCTTAAAGTCCAGTGCAAGTTGTTTAATGGTCTTGTCACTGCCCTTGGTGCGGTCACTAACCGTGCCAACGGGCTGCAAAAAGACCATTTGTACATCCGTGCATCCATGGGGACACACAGGTTCCCGTGCTTCAAAGTATCCGTGTGCCGGACACTTGTAGTCATTGATAACAGCCATATTAGCCCCTTTTTTTCACTGAGTCATCAAGTCTTGGTTTGGAAAAGTCGTACTTATTGACGATTCCTACTTTCATCCGAAAACCGTCTGCCGTCTTCTCTAGGCCGACTGAACGCCGCAAAACGGGTTTGGGATTTTTAGAGTAGCCAATGAATTTACGGCCCAAAATGTCAATCCTTGGGCCAGCCTCACCGGCTTCTAAAGCCAACAGCGCCTTGCTTAGTTTGCGCTGCGTCAATTCTGTGAAAGTGTCCGACTGGTTACGGGTAACGGATTCCATGTGCCGGTAGTTGATGCAGGCAAATTCAGCAAACATCCTCATGGTGAATCCCCGACTGCGCTTAGAGCGCATGGCCTCTAGGCGCTTTAGTATCTCTGCCTTAGTCAGTACCGTATCCATACTTAAAAGCCGAGTGCCTTGAGATAGCTGCCGACTTGTCGCTGGAGTTGTATGGTTTCTGGGTTAGCGCCTGCGGCATCTTGGGCATCTTTTTTGACCCTAGTAATTCTTTCGGCAATGAGTCTGGGCTGTACTTGTTCGGCAAAGGCTGCACAGGCCAACGCTGAAGCAATAACGCGGTCATCTTTCCCCCTGCCATACGCTGCAATCGTTCCTTGGTCACGGACTATACCTTTCATCTCATCTAACAGTTCCATGCTATACACGTTTAACATGCCTCGCTCAAAGTAATCCTTGAAGTAATTGAGCATACGTTCCTTGCTGCTATGGGTTGTTACCCAACCAATGCTATTGGATATGCCACCAAAATTGTCATTTCTTCGCCATAGGTAGTGCTGCATGTTGCCCAAAACGTCATGCAGTTTGTAGCCATCAGAGCCACCCATGCTAGTAGCCTGCCGTTTTAGGTTTCTCATCTCGTTAATGACTGCCTGTCCGGGGCCGTTAACCTCTAGGTTTAGCGTTGAGTTACGGTATGCCCCGGCTAGGTAGCAAATGACCCATGCAAACTGAAATGTATTGAGTTCAGCAGAGCAGAATTCAGCTACCTGATCCAGTCCATCGGCATAGCAGCGGTAAACCTGTACGCAGAAGCGGTCAGCCCAGTCAGATGAGCCATAGGCAGGGTCGGCACCAATGACGTAGTAAGCCGTAGGCACGGGTTCTTCCCAAATGGTCATGGTAGCCAGTCTGGCAGTGGACTTGAGTAGCTCCGTGTCTTGGAAGTTAGCACCCATAGAGAAGCGGTAATAGGATGCGTCTATGGATTTGGCTACTTTCATAGCGTCAGTGCATCGGGCGGTAGAAAAAAAGCTACTGCCGGTCATCACAAAGGCATAGTCTTCAGTCGGAGGAAACTCCTGATACATCAAGCCCTCATCTTTTAGCCCTTCGTGCAGTTTCCAGCGCCACCAAGCCATCTGGCGGCTATTGATTTCAAAGTTGTAGACCTTTTTGATCTCGCGTGTCCATTCTTTTTCTTCTGCTGAGAGTTTTCCGTCCCAGTAAACCTTATAGATGTCTGACTTTGGGTCAGCAACATAGAGTTGGTTGCGCCACCAACCACAGAATATGGCCTTCTGGCTTCTAGCGCGTCTGGCTGTCACCCACATGTCATGGAACATATTGAACCCACGGGCGGTAGACTCAAACATGTAGTAGCGCAGGGGGTTGGTTTCAGCTAATGAGGCAAGCAGCGAGGCTAAACCTTCTTCATCACCCCATGAGCTTGTTTCCGTGCCGTGGAGAAAGGTAATACCTTTGCCTCGACCAAGGGTGCCTTTGCTCCTAGTTCCCGCCACTTGGTAGAACATCCGTGACCTGTTTTTGAGCACCATTTGGTTTCGGTTATGGGACATAAGAGGGATTTTGTATTCTTTAGGCAATCCGTCCATATACATCTGTAGGGTAGATCGGAATTGCTCACGGTTTTCCTCCGTATCGGTGGTAAGTGTTCCCTGCATACCAGAGTGCAGGAAGTGCCAATACAAGTCCATGGCTAGGCTGATGGTGGTAATACCAAGCTGCCTGCCTTTAAGCACTATGAAGAAATGAATATCGTCTTCTAAGCCTTTGGCTACTTCATCAATGACATAGGTCTGGGTGCCCAAAAGCGTCTGCCCAAGAGTAATCATCCCCCGTTCTTTCGACTCAATCTTTAGATGTCGGCAAAACTGGTAGAACTTCTTGGTATCAAAATTCATGACAAGTCAATCCTATCCGAGTAATCCTCTACAAACTTCATGTCACCCGCATAAATACACACCAAGTCATGCCATGGCGGTGTAGCATCGGTATAGGCTTCTAGTAAGGCCGGGTTATAGCCCTGCCGCTGCGCCCACTTCATAAAGGCTACAGCCGCATCAATTCTAAAACGCCAGCAGTCAACAGGGTAGGCATGGTATTGACCGGCAGACAGTATGTTCAAGTAGATTAGACCATCGGGTTTGACTACCCTTGTCATCTCTAAAAATGACAGCCAGAAAAACTCTGAGTGTTCAAGACAAGATGATGACAACACAATGTCTACAGACTTGTCTGCATACGGCAGTCTATAGGGGTCAGCAATCACCACATCCACCCCATCAGCTTTTTGAAAGTCTAGGCCAACATAATTAAACCGGGCAGGGGTAGCGTCTTTAAGACTGCCATTGACGTTTTGGCTACCAATATCAATGACCAGCCCAGACTCTTTGTGTTTGCCATAGGTACCAAAAAACCTAATGCAGTTTTGCATGGCTGAGGGGTGCATTATTTCCTAGCCAGTATGGTTAGCCCGTGGCAGTTACGGTAGCGTTTGAAGAGCGACCAGTCTGACTTATGCTCATCTAAAAACTCTTCTATGGCAGGCCATAGCCCAAGATTAGGACTACCGTCATCGACCTCATTTTTATATCCCCAAGGGGCGTCGGTATCGTGCATGACAATAAAATCACGGGCTTTGGTGTGGTGCAAATCTAACTCAGTCTTTAGTTGCCCATAGGTATGCAGGGTGTCAATAAACAGAAGACTACACTCAGGCAGTTCTACATACCGGCTATCGGTTTGCCGAAACTCAATCCTAATTCCTGCGGCCTTAGCCAATTCTTCTAACTTTGGGTTTTGGCAGGCATTAATATCTAAGTAAATCATCCACCTGTCTTTAGCAGTGCTGATTTCTAAACCAGCAGCCAAGGCGTAGGCAGAGCAGCCACCACGCACCCCCATCTCAATTACAGAGGTGCATTGGGAGGCCAAGTCCCTAAGCGTTGGAAAGTGTTCCCACATGTCGATGCAATGTGGGGCAATCTGAGGCAAGACCTTATTTAATTGACTCAATTTTCAAATACTCCTGTCCCCAAGGATGTTTACACATCAATTTATAGGTTTCGGCATGTATGCCCGAATAGGTACCACCCTTAGACATTTCTTCCCTATGCAACTTTAATGCCCTAATAAAATACTCCCGGCCTACATGTTGCGCCTGCTTAAACCACGCATTAGCAGTCTTTTGTACATCCACCCCCCGCACAGTCATTAGGTCTATCCTTTATTGCTCTTCCTCCATTGGCACATCCCGCCACTCGCCCTTAATCATCTGGGTTGGCCCCATCCTGACGTTCATGGCGTTACTCCACCACTGCTGCAAGACCTTCTCTTTGCCTTTTTTCACCCATCTCAGTTTGGCAGTAGGTTCTAATTGCTCAGTAACACTCATGCTGTCCTCCAGACCCTAACCCCATCGTTTTCCCTGC